>Ga0233447_1001172_pt1 | contig 23415 bp, 18 predicted proteins | sample SI_124_October20_3_FD_183014 | JGI IMG/M metagenome (GOLD analysis project Ga0233447, IMG submission 183014) | Seawater microbial communities from Saanich Inlet, British Columbia, Canada - SI_124_October2016_135_MG | ecosystem: Environmental > Aquatic > Marine > Inlet | place: Canada: British...
TTTTTCACGAAACTTTGTTTTTTAGGCAGCATCTTATTGATTTATTAGGGCTTCGCCCCGATAAAGTCCCACAATCTAACGATTTTTTGCAGCTTTCTTTATGCTGATTTTTTACCGGACAGTAGTGATAAAACATTTATAAATCGCAATAAAAATTGGTGTATTGCTGTAAAAAAATCTTCTAATGTTCTAACGCTATGGCACTCTAAGCTATAATAGGACCCTCTTGTTAAAGTATATGCATTAAAACCGAAGCTTGGTTGAAATTGTTTTTTTAAATCATCTGGCCTAGCAGCGCTGCTTGCTAAAGTTGTAACTTCTGAGATTGTTGTATCTAATTTTGCTAAAAAACTTTCAGGAGGATGAGTGCAAGGGAAAAGACGTCTAGTTTCTTCTTGTCCAATTTGCGCAGAAACTGCTATAAATATTTGCTTATATAAGAAAAGCATTTTTGTAAAAGAAATCGCTTTATCAGCTAAGTTCATATTGCTTGCCAGCATTGTTTTTATTGAAGAATCTACCAACTCAACAGTTCTTGAAATATAGGATAAAAGGGCAAAAGTATAAGTTTTATTATGTGTTTCCAATTCTGAAATAAACCTACTGCTATCTAAATATATTTTTAAAGAAGTAAATGCAATATGAAAGTTTTTTGGATTACTAAACGCCGTGATGCTACTCTCTTGTGCTGATACCCTGTCATGAACTGATTGTAGTTCAGACAATCCTTCACAAGATGTTGTAGTTGAAAGGCTCTCAATAGTTCTTTTTAGGATTTCATGTTCTCTAATAACCAATTCAAATAAAGTGAAATAAAATATGGAAGGGTTGTTTGTTAGTAAATAGGTTATAACTTTTTCTCTTACGGACGTATCGGCCAGTAACTTTTTAACTGGCTCTAGTGAACCTGTAGAGAAATACTTAGCAGACAAACGCCAGTTATGGCTGAAAAAAGCTGTATAACTATCATCATCTTCAAGACTTTTGCTAAGACCATCAATAACCTCTAGAGGATGGCTTGCTAAAACAGACTCAAGTATTGCCTGGTCTGTATGAACGATTGTCTCTAAACCTGGAATACTCTTTACAATATCAAAAATACAGTTTCTAAAAATAATATTAATCCAAAATGGTGCAAGGCTATATCTTTGAATGCTATAAATGATTTTTGCAAATTTCGCTTGTAAATCAGGATGTTGGCTGGCTTCTGAAATTATAGTTGTTAATGCTGCTCTAGTAGCTTCATTGGCAGCTAAAGGCAATAGTTTAAGTAGTTGCATTTTTATAGAGGTGGTTTGTGATTCTGGGGCATCACGACGAAGTCCAAATTCTTCGGATATTATAGCTTCTTGTCTAACTATGCCAAGCAGATTCTTGAATGACCTAGCCTCAACAACAAATCTATCATTATTACTTACCAATAAACTCAAAAACTCAACTGCATACAGCCTATGAATATCAAGAGCTGGTAATGATAATGCAGGCAAAACTTCTCTTTCGGCTTGTAGTAATAACCTTTCTAGTAATGGCATAAAACCTTTCATAGCAGCGAGTCTAAAACTTTCACCATTTTCAATAATGTGATGAAGGGCGCTGCTAAAAACATTAAAGAGGCTATAAACAAGCTTTGCTAGTGCAAGTTTTGATTCTTTTGTGGAACCAAATCTAAATAATTTAAAAAGGTCTTTTAAAGATAGTTCAGGATTGTAGGTTTTGATTTTATCTATTGCTTCTTCAGTGCTAATGGTTTCAGTTAAGCTTTGTATTAATCTGATATATCTTGAATTCAAGCCTTGAATATATATAGGTAAAAACTTTTCATCAACTGCATCAGCGCTCATTAAATGTAAAAGCGCGTCACTCGGGTAACAAGAAAGCTCAGCAGCAGCTGGATAACAACAAAAGCCTTCTATAATATCTAAAGGATCAGTCGTGGTGTTAAGCTTTACAAGTACATTATTTTGGACATCGCCAAACAGTGTGGTTTTTGTGTTTATAGTTCTATGGAAATCTTCTACACCTTTATATGCTTCGTCAGTCTCTGCAATCATTACAGGTATACCAGCGCCCTCATTAGCAGCACTAAGCATTACAGCTGGGTGTGATGTCGCATTTGTTGATACTCTAATAACTATTAATCTAATATCTCTTTCTGAAGAATCTGTACAAACTTGTAAGGCTTGTTCAATGGTTCTAGCTAGAAGCAGTTGCTCTTGTGACTCAATTACAGCAACTTGGTTTTGTGCTAAAACAACAGGTTTTAAGAAAAGGCTAGGGTTTGCATCAATAGTTTCTGGGCATATGTAGCTTGGTGCGCTTTTTTCGATTTTTGGCCTTGCTTGTAATAAATATATTGTATTGCCAACAATAGTAAACTCAACTTCCATTGCTTTTGGGACTTTAGTAGTCCCATAATACTCTCCAATAGCAGTAGCTATTTTACTTAGTTCAGAAGCTTCTCTTTCGCTTACAATAAACCCTTCCTTAATAGTTTCTGGCGTTGGGGTAGTAGCAAGCCGCGTTTTGCTTCCTGTAGTTATTGGTGCATATAGCTTTGGTTGTCTAACTTGAATAGGATGAGCTATTCCAGAGATTCCAGAATAAAAAGATCCTGCTTTTCCAAGACCATTTACGGTTAGTTCATTATTGCCCCAAACCATATCAAAATAACTGATACCTGGTGATATCTTAAGTGTTGTAAAAGCTACACCTGACCTTGGAACATCTTTTCTTGGTGTTTTAGAGGTGATTTCATTACAACCAATCATTTTCTGAATAATTACTGACATAAGAGGTCTTGTGTCTCTATCAAGTATAGAGACATCATGTGCTAATAATCTTTGTTTTATAGATTCTTCAGAAAAATATGAGCATAAAACATCACACATGCTTTCTAGTACACAATCGATTCGTGGTGTTACAAAAGGGATGCTCAAGTTTCCACCAGCATTAGAAGATTCATCAGAATCTTCAGATCCAGTGCTTCTTACTATTACAAATGGTGGGTTTTGTGCTGCAAGCCATTTTTGAACTTCAGAAAAGGGAGCTTGTGCTAATTTATGTGAAAAAGATTCTCTAATAGTTGTTTGAATATTATTTAAGGCGGCTATGCTGGTGTCTGATAGCTTTTTTGTAATAAATCTTCGTGCTTTTGGTTCTGTGGCGCTTTCTTGATATGTGAAACTATCTTGAAAAACTCTCCAAGCGGTTATGAACTTTTCAGTATGTTCTGTTTTTTGGAGAAGGTCATAGAAAGTGGCATTTGTCGCAACAGTAAAATCTGGGACAGCAACTCTAAAAACAGAAGGCATGGCATTTAGTTTTTCTGCTAACTTCCCAAGTGCATATAGGTTCGCAGCTTTATTCCCAACCTCACTTACATTATGTAGTATGAGTGTAGAAAGTTCATTATGATTAGCTATAACTTTATAATTGATCAATTTATGTACCTATCCCCTGTGTTGTGGTTTATGTTTTTTTACAATTATAAATAGTTATCGGGAGATGTTTGTGTGAAATTGCAAAAAAAATTACAAATGTAAACTTTATAAAATTAAGCATAAATAATGGCTTGATAGATCATTTTGTGAAAAGAAATAATTATATTCCCAATCGATAAATAATATCTAAAAAAATGAAGATAATTGGTATTTTGATTTTAATGGGTTTTAGTGTGGAAGTACTTAGTTAAAAAAGTTATAATATTTCTTTCTAAAAAAGCTTTTAGAAAAAAATACTTTTTGTTATTAAGGAAAATAAATGGACTATAAATCTTCAGGCGTGGACATTGACGCTGGCAACAAAGCAGTTAATCTAATCAAGAATAATGTTAAAAAAACATTCAATTCAAACGTGCTAAACTCGCTAGGTAGCTTTGCCGCAATGTATGAGTTGCCTAAACTCAAGAACCCAGTTTTGGTCTCTTGCACTGATGGGGTGGGTACAAAGCTTAAAATTGCAATTGATGAAGGTATTAATGACACAGTAGGTATAGACCTAGTTGCGATGAGTGTTAATGACCTTATCTGTTGTGGTGCTAAACCACTTTTCTTTTTAGATTACATAGCTTGTCACAAAAACGTGCCAGAACAAATCAAAGAGATTGTTGATGGTATTGTTGAAGGTTGCGAACAGTCAGAATGTGCACTTATTGGTGGCGAGATGGCAGAAATGAACGACCTTTATAAAGATGGTGATTATGATTTAGCTGGTTTTGCTGTTGGTGTTGTTGAAAAGGATGAGCGCATTGATGGTAGTAAAATTGCACCAGGTAACTATGTTTATGGTTTAGCTTCGTCAGGTGTGCATAGCAATGGCTATTCACTATTAAGAAAAGTTTTAACAAAAGACGTATGTGAAAAATATGGCCTTTCAGCCAAAGATTTATTAGTGCCAACCAAAATATATGTTAAAGAGATTTTGGGGCTGGTATCCCAAAAATGTGTTAATGGCATAGCCCATATCACAGGTGGCGGCTTAGCTGAGAATTTAGAGCGAATTTTACCTGAAGGCGTTAATATCAAAATTAATAAAAGTAAAATAAAAACCCCGAAAATATTTGAAATAATAAAAGAAGCTGGCTCCATAAAAGAAACAGAAATGTTCAGAGTATTTAATATGGGTGTTGGTATGGTGGTAATAACTTCAAAAGAGCTGCCAGAATCAGAAGATATTACTTTATTAGGTATGGTAGAAGCTGGTTCAAAAGGCGTGACTGTTGTCTAAGCTTAAGCTTGGTGTCCTAATCTCTGGCCGTGGCTCTAATATGGAAGCCATAATAAAAGCCATAAATAGTGGGCAAGTCGCAGCAGAATTAAAAGTTGTAATAAGTAATAACCCAGAAGCAGCTGGCCTTAAAAAGGCTGAAAACTACGATATTAAAACAGCTGTAGTTAACCCTAAAGAATTTTTATCTAAAAGTGATTATGAACAAAAAGTGGTTTCACACCTAAAAGAGGCTGGTGTAGAGCTAGTGGTATTGGCTGGTTATATGCGGATAGTTGGTAAAGATATTTTAGACGCATTTCCTAAAAAAATTATCAATATTCACCCTTCACTTTTACCTGCTTTCAAAGGGCTAGATGCCCAGAAACAAGCTTTTGATAGTGGTGTTGAAGTTAGTGGTTGTACTGTTCATTATGTAGATGAAACTTTGGATGGTGGGCTAATAATTTCACAGGCTGTTGTTGCGGTAGAACCAGAAGACACCGCCGAAAGCTTAAGCCGAAAAATATTGGTAAAAGAACATCAATTGCTACCAGCAGCAATTAATTTGTTTGCCCAAGGCAAGCTTTAAAAACTAAAATTATTTTATTTGTAAGGAGATTTTCATGCGTGCATTAGTAAGTGTTTCAGATAAGACAGGGATAGTCCCTTTTGTAAAAGAGTTGGTGTCTCTTGGTTATGAAGTTATTTCAACAGGAGGTACATCAAAAGCCTTAAAAGAGAGTGGTGTTGCGGTTATCCCTGTTTCAGATGTCACGGGTTTTCCTGAGATATTGGATGGTAGGGTTAAGACTCTGCACCCTAAAATACATGGTGGCTTGCTCGCGAAAAGAGATAATAAAGAACATGTCGAAACTTTAAAAGAACATAACATAGCGCCTATAGATATAGTTGTTATCAATTTATATCCATTCGAAAAAACAATAGCAAAACCAAATGTTAGTTTTGATGAGGCTATAGAAAATATCGATATTGGTGGCCCAACAATGATTAGGTCAGCTGCCAAAAACCATGAAAGTATTTGTGTTGTGGTAGAGCCTTCAGATTATGATTCTGTGATTGTGGAGCTAAAAAAAACAAACAACAAGCCAACAAAAGAATTTAAAAAGCAACTTGCCCAAAAAGCTTTCTCTCATACAGCAAGATATGACTCTTTGATTTCTGGCTATTTAAAAGATGCAGATAATGAAAATTCATTACCAGAAACAATTTGCCCAATATTGACCAAAGAATCAGACCTTCGGTACGGTGAAAACCCACACCAAAAAGCAAGTTTCTATAGCTTAGCAAATGAAAAGGGTTTACCAGACCTTGAGCAGTTAAACGGAAAAGAGCTTTCCTATAACAATATCATAGATATCGAGGCGGCATGGCGCATATCAAAAGAGTTTGAAATACCTGCTGCTGTTATCATCAAGCACAATAACCCTTGTGGTGCAGCTATTGGTGATAGCTTAAAAGAGGCTTTTGAAAAGGCTTGGGCTGGCGATCCAATATCAGCTTTTGGTTCTATAGTTGGTATTAATAGAGCTGTCGATTTAGCTACAGCAGAGGCTATTTCACAATACTTTGTAGAAGTTATAGTAGCTCCAGACTTTGACAGTGAAGCCTTAGAGTTGCTAACAAAAAAGAAAGCTTTGCGTTTAATTAAGCTTGCGGATTATTTCATGGACTTGCCAGAGCTTGGCCTTAGGCATGTTCCTGGCGGTATTTTAGTGCAAAGCCAAGATACCAAGAAAGTAGTTGCAGCAGAGCTAGATCAAATAACATCAGAAAAACCAACTCAAAAACAAATTAATGATCTGCTTTTTGCTTTTGCAATGGTGAAACACGTTAAATCTAACGCTATCTTAATTGCAAAAGATGGCCAAGTGCTAGGTGTTGGTGCAGGTCAAATGAGCAGGGTAGAGGCTGTGGAAATTGCAATTAAAAAAGCAGGTGAAAATATTAAAGGAGCAGTTCTTGCATCAGATGCCTTTTTCCCATTTAAAGATTCTGTAGAATTTGCTATAGAGGCAGGGGTTACTGCTTTTATTCAGCCTGGTGGTTCAAAAAGAGATCAGGAATCTATTGATGTTTGCAATGATAATAATATTCCGATGGTATATACTGGAGTAAGACACTTTAAGCATTAATAACCAATATAATATGAAACTTAGCCGAAACTATCGGAAACTAACTTTTTACTTCTTTTTTATTTCTGTTCTTTTACAGACACTACCAGCTTGGGCTACTAGCCCAGAATTTAATAGAGCTGTTTCAAGCTATTATCGTGGTAACTTAAACACAGCTTTACGCCAACTAAAAAATGTTGATGGTTATGAAGAAAAGGGAAAATATTTTCTTGAAAGTGTAATATATCTTAAAAAAAATAAGATCGCGATCTCACGAAAAAAGCTTGCAGAATATACCAAAGATTCAGATACCAAAGACTATATTTTATATTTAGAAATATTACAGGATCTAAAAGAAAACAAAGTTATAGCAGCAACAAAGAAAATAGAAAGATTAAGACAAGGTGCTGTATTTTCTTTTCTTGGAAAAAAGGCTCATATTCATCTGGCTAACTATTACCTAAAAAAAAGAAAGCTAAATGATGTTAATAGAATCGCGAGTGTTTTATTAAGAAATAAAGACGACAAAATATTTCGTAAGCCAGCATTAACGTTATTAGTAGAGTATGAACTTGCCCTAAGAAATCTAGACGGTGCTTTAAAGCAGTATGGCAAACTAATAACAGAGTACCCAAATGCAGATAATGGCTCACTTATCTGGAAAAGAATAAAGAAGAGTTTTCCAAACTTTATAAGGCTCCTTGATTGTTTCCCAAGTCAGTTAAATTACTATAAATATATAAAGAAATTATATTTCAGTGAGCGGTTTAACGATGCTATTCGTGAAAGTTTAGCACTAATTACTTTATACCCGGATTTTCCTTACTCATCAGAAGCTTATTTGGTATTAGCAAAAAGCTATTATCATGTAAGTCAATATCGAAAATCTATTGATGCTCTAAAAAAGAGCTTACAGATTGTGCAAGATGGGAACATAGAAGATGAGGCACGCTACTATCTTGCCAAGTGCTATGAAAAGCTAGACGATCAAAAAAGTGCCTATAAAGAGTATCTAAAAATAGTAAAAGGCAAAAAACAAATAAAACATAAAAGTGATATTTTTCATAAATTAACTAGTTATCATAAAAAATATGGACCTTATAAAAAATATAAATCTTTGCAAAAAGTTTTTCTAAAAAACTCTAAAAACTCAGAAGCTTATTATCGCTATAATTGGGATAGTTTATGGCAGTATTTTTATGGCTTAAATAAACTTTCTGAAGTTAGTTTAACAGACGTTATACAGTCAAAAGTCGCAGGGCCGGTTGCAACAAAGATTATAAATCTATATAAAAGTTTATTTCCTCTAAGAACTAAAAAAGCAAAAAGAATTAATAGAGTATATCAGGGCATTTTGCAGTATCCAGTATCTTATGACGCTTTTAAGGTGATCAGAATACATTTATCACCAAGCTCAGAAAATAAAATTCAAAGCACAAAAAATTTAGATAGAAAATATGAAAAATTATATAATATGGGCTTGGCTAATGAAGCAATTGATGAAGCGTATTATCTGGGTTTATTATCAAGCCAATACCAAAAACTACTTTTTTGCTATAGGGTGAAGATGCTATTTAAACTTGGTAACTATAACAAAGTTATGAATCTCCTAGAGCCAGGCTTAGGTAGAGAGCGTAGTGTAGTAAAAAATATCCCAGCATTATTTATACGTTATCTATATCCGAGGGTATATTGGGGTTCAGTTACTAAATATGCAAAAAAGTATGGTATTGATCCATATCTAATACTTGCTATTATCCGTGAAGAGAGTCGATTCAATAAAAATGTTAAGGACTATAAGGGGCGGATAGGTCTAATGAATATTTCTCCTGACACAGCCAAAGATATAGCTTTTAGACTGGGATTACACTATAAAACATCTTCTGTTCTATATAATACTGATACAAATATCAGGTTTGGCACTTTTTATCTGTCTTGGCTAAAAAAATCATTTAAATCTAAATTTCATTCGGTGATTGCTGGTTATAATGCAGGGCCTAGAGTAGCACTAAAGTGGAACGGTATGTTTGGAACCTCTAATTTCGAAAGTTATAAAAAGAATATTCCATATCCAGAAACCAGAGATTATCTAAAAAGAGTTTTAGATAATTATATGATTTATAAAAGTATTTATTAGTCTATTTTGCGGATAATTTACTAGGAAGGTAGTAGTTCAATAAAGTCAGTTAAGCTTTGGTCTTCTATGCCGCATCCTTTTTTTATATTACAAGCAGCTTCTTTTATTCTTCTATATATAAGGTTTTGCTCTTCAGTAGTGAGTTGACGACTAATGTGACTACTACTATATTCAGTATATAATCTTTTAAGTAAATCAACTCCAGTAAGGCCTTTAAGGCCTGTTAAACCAATATCTTCTGCTGTTGAAATATCATCTATAATGTTGGCGATCTGTTGCTCTCTGGTGGGTAAAGATGTTGGCGCTGGTTCTGAGGGTTTGGATGGCTTGGATGGTTTATATAGACTAGTCTGGGTTACTTCAATTCTCATTTTATTTGTCCTTTTTTATATTTTTTTTTAATAAAATTGTTTTTTAAACATAACCTAATAAAAAAATATATTAAATAATATAACATTTTGATTGTTTTTTTTGTATTTTTTAACTATTAACTATTAATAACATTAAAAAAATCAGTCTTGACCTGTGGGATCTTCATCTTCCCTACCTGGAAAAGTACTATGGAATTCTTCTTTAATGCAAAAAAGTTGAACTTTTCTTAGTATAGAAAGATATAATTCAATACGTTTTTTGTTGAGTTTTTCTATCTGGATAGCTGTTAAGTTGCCATCTATTATTTGTTCATCAGGAAAGTAGCTCTCAAACATTTTCAATATATTAGTTCTTGCAAGTCTTTCTATACCTATAGGTGGAGTTATTTTTTTTAGCCTTAAAAGCTCTGCGTCATTTATTAAAAGATATATCGCAACATCTATCTCATCAGAAGGGTCAATAGCCGTTTCAAGAAATCCAAACCTATCACAAAACCCAGGCATACGGCTAAGATTTTGAATATCTCTAATGGGTTCTCTGTTTCTTGAATAAGATACCCCAAACAAGGCATCAAGCACTCTATCTCCATATTTTGCATATTTGATTAACATAGAAATGTTACCTATTTCAACTTCATGTTCAAGCCGACAGCCAATGTTTTGAGCTATGGAAAGATGGAAATCTTCTCTTGTTAAAGTTAGAGGCTGTCTTTTTTGCAATGATTCTACTACGTGTCTGCAGGCCTGATTAGAAAGGTAGGCGCCACCTGCATACTCTAAGATTTTAAAAAGATTGGTATGCCAACTTAAAATAAAAAATTCAAGATTATGTTCATGCTCTCCAGAAAAAAAAATATCAGTTGTTAGAGAATATTCTGGTTGAGGTGGGTTTAGAACCAGCACATCTAATGCTTGATGAGCGAGTAATCCTTCGGGGTCACTACTACTTTCGTCATAAGGGTAGTCTTCATCATAAGTGTAATCTTCATCATCAAGCAATGCAGGTCTTGAGTCGCTACGTATTGGTGCCGTCATATCTGCTGGGGTAATACTTTCGTAGGTTGTTTCAACTCTACGTCCAAATTCAGAATACAAAGCTTCGGTAGCTGCTGGTCTTGATTTGCTACGTGTTTGTTGCGTCGCCTCTTTAGCTTTGAGATATGCTAGGCTTAACCTAGTTAAACAGTGTTCATATAAAAGCTGATCTCTTCTTCCTAAGTCAGCCTCAGGATCAAGTTGTGCTCTTTCATGTGTTATTTTATTATGACTTACTTCAAGATCAGTCATGATTTTAACTTTATCACTGATCCATCTAGCTATTGATTCTGCTAATGTTTCCTGAATACCTAATGTTCTTTGAATATCTGTTTGTTGAAAGCCTATTTCACTAGTGAGAGAGGGGTAATGAGTCTGTAAATATTTATATAATGTATAATAGCTGGAAATATGACTTTGGTGAGCAACTAGTCTTTTTGTGTCACTAGAAACTGGTATTTCTAATCTCATGATAGGGTCTAAAGTATAGCCGCTCGGGTATATATTAGTATCCATAAGTTTGGGAGCAATATGTCCGTAAGCTGTATAAAATAAATAATTAGCAATTGCTATAATTTCTTCACAGGCTTCTTCATTACAATGTAGTATTACATCTATATCCGATGTTCGGGCAGTGCTGCCAGGGGCTTCAGATCTAATAGAAAGGTTTATGCCTGCAGCACGAAGTTCAAAATGCGTAGCCTTAGAGATACTGGAGATTGAAGATTGCGGAGCACCTCTTCTAAGAGTAGGGAGTGTGGATTGCTCCTGAGGAGTTGGGTCTATTTCATGTAGAATAAGATTTTTTGTTCCATTGTCTACAAAGTAAGTTGTTGTAGCTTGAATAATTAATCTATCGATTATTAATTTACGATATTCCAAAAGAATATCCATAACTTTATAGCGTTTAGCCATGCCTTCTTCTGTATCTATTATTCCTAGCGGTGCTTGTTCTTCTGTAAGTATTTCCGGATCTACTAATGACTTACCTAGAACAAAAAAATTGACTAAGTCTTTTTCCCAATTACCAAAATAAAGAACTATCTGATTAAATAGTTTAAAATCCTTGCGACCCAAATTTTTTTCTAGGATAGTTGGGTCATTTATGATTTCTAGAATTTCGTCAGGAGTTATTGGCGGCAAAAGCCTAGCGTCACCTATAAAATCAGAAAAATAAGTTTCAAATTTTTTTTGACTAATACCCTGTGGTTCAAATTCTACCGTACAGGATGTTCTGTCCTGGCTATATTCGGAGCGATACCTAATTAAAGGGCGTGTATTTATAGCAATTAATTTATACATAATATTTTTCTTTCCCAATTGCTTTTATAAATATGGATAATTTTAAAAAACACAACAGACTTTATGTATATTATTCGATAAAACATCTAGAAAATTTCATTTTTTCTGATTATTGTAAAAAAAGGTGGTAAAATTATTTATTAGTGCAATGTTTAAAAGCTATTATTTTAGTACAGCTATTTTATTTCTTTTAATAACAGTTTTACCATCAGCTTCAGCTTTTATTATTAGTATGTAAACACCGTTTGATACCATGTCATTATCTTCATCACGGCCATTCCAAATAATTTCATCATGATAGCCGGCAAAAACTGTTTGTTCTATTTTATGTACCAGTTTTAAGCCTAAGGAATAAATATAAATACTAACCTCAGAGTCTTGGCTAACCTGAAAACAAATTTTGGTATTGCCATCAGTTTCTGGGTTAAAAGGGTTTGACGCGTTTAAAATCGCACTATTCTCACCATTTGGGCCAAATAGTTTTAGAGAGGTTGTTTTTTGTATTGATATTTGTTGAGAAGTAGTATTGTTTTTTGCATCACTAACAGTAACCTTTATTACAGTTTCCCCATCAATATTAATATCAATAAGCGCAAGATTAATAGATAGTATATTCCCAGAATATGAAATAGCAGAGTTATTAATGTCATAAGTGGTTGTGCCAGCCTGCGTCGTTATATCAACATCAATAGAGTCTGAATCAATAGCGGTATTATCAGTAAGAACAATATCTAGGTTTTGGTTTTGAGAGAAATAATCGTTATTAACTACTGGAAATGTTATTTCTGGCCCTGATGTGTCTCTGATGGGTAAAATGTACGGATTAATTTCCGGTGTGCTTTGAGGTAAAGTGAATTGATGCGAAGGTATACTATCTGCTATTTCAAAGTAATAATGCATATCTTTTATTGAGCTTTGAGCATTAATATTGGCTGTGTAAAGGTTGCTAGTTTTTGTAAGCTTAATTTTTTGCCAACTACCTTCTGCAATGCTATCAACATAAAATCTATAGTTTATAGTAACAATCGGATATTTAGTGGAATAAAGGTCATCAGTTACATTAATTGTTATAGTTATAGTGCTTCCAATGTTAGCTGTTGGTGTTGGACTAAAAGTAGCAATTGGGACTTCGGTATCAATGCTCAAAATTGCAGCTAACGGGTTAATAATTCCATAGCCATAATAGGGGTCATAGCCAACAGAGCCTGTATCAGTAGCTGTTTCGGTAATAATGTTATATACATCTTGTGACGAAATAGTTGGGTCCATGCTTATTAAAAGAGCAGCTAATCCAGCTACATGTGGTGTGGCCATAGATGTGCCAGGTTCAGCTATATAAGTATTATTTGGATAAGTAGAGGCTATATCAGGGGACTCTCCATCACCAGCCCCACCTGGTGCTACAACGTCAACAGCAGAACCAAAATTGCTGTAATAGGTTATTTCACTATTATTATCAATAGCACCAACTGTTATTACGCCTGGTATTTCTGCTGGCATATAGTAGGTTAAATCAAGATTAATAGAGTTGGTGGAGTAGCGGCCGCCATTACCTGACGCAGCCACTACAACGCAGCCTTTACCAAACGCATAGTTAATGGCTTCTTTCATTAAAAGATCATCTTCACCATTTTCTTTGATTGGGTTCCCTAAGCTTAAATTAATAACCTTGGCATTATTATTAGCTGCATACTTTATTGAGTAACATATATGGTTAGTATAAAAAGAACCATCACCATCAGAATCTAAAAAGCCTGCACGTAGGGGCATAATCTTAACATTGGGCGCAACACCCACAACACCCTTATTGTTATTTATTTCAGCAGCTATAATTCCAGATACATGAGTTCCATGCCCTGCCATGTCTGAAGGGTCATTGTCAGGTACAGAATAATCCTCAGAAAATGCAGCAGCATTAGGATTAATATCAACAAAGTCCCAGCCTCTAACATCATCAATAAATCCATTCCCATCATCATCAATGCCATTTATGGTTTCATCACTATTTTGCCATATATTATTTACAAGATCTTCATGATGCCAATCGACCCCTGTATCAACAACAGCTACAGCCACATCTTCAGATCCTAGTGTTATATCCCAAGTTTCTTCCATATTTATTAGTGGTAAGTTCCATTGGTGGCTTTGGTAGAAGGGGTCATTTGGAATTGAGACAGTTTTATATATGTAGTTAGGTTGTGCCCAAACTATATCTGTATCTTGTTTAAAACTTTTTACCACTTCATGTACGTTAATAGTGTTACTAATTTCTATTAAATAAATATTATTAAAAGGGTCGCTATTATTCTTAAGTGAAGAGCCAATGATATGGCTATTATTTTTTAATTTAAAAAGAGGTTCTATTTTTTTTAATTTATAGTTATTCAAGACAGGGCTTATCATAACTCCATTTATCAGATGGGCTTGTGTTTTAATAGTCTTTTTACTTTTGATTATAAGCTGTTGGGGGACATGCTCTCCAAAAACGAAGTTATTGATTATTAAAAGTAAAACGATAAGGTATGTTATTTTTTTAGCCATAAAGATCTCATATATAGTATAATAACATTTACTATTTACAAGCAATCACTTTAAAAGGATGTAATATGCCAATAAATAATTTTCAAAAATTAAAGCTAAAAAATGCCGATCTTAAATTGATGGTGGTCGACCATGAACAAATGACAATAGATAACATTTCTAACATACTTTCCGCATATAAAGTATTTGAGGCAAGCGATATTGCAACAGCAAAAGAAGTCTTCATAAAAGAAGAACCTCATATTGTTTTAGTTAATTATGATATGCCTGAAAAAAATGGTCTTACTTTCTTAAAAGAGCTGAAAAAAATTAATTCATTAAGTATTAGAATTATTATGGGCTATAAAAAAGATGTAAAAAAACTATTAAAAGGTATGGATACTGGTGTTGCTTATCACTATATTTGGAAGCCAATGCATATAGATAGCTTAAAAAATACAGTCAGGCGTTGTGCTGTAGAATATATTGCCGAATATAATCAAAAAATGTTATTACAAACAATCAAAGATCAAGTGATTATGCTTGAAAAGCAAAACCAAAAGCTAGTAAAACTTAACCAAAAAATAGAAGACTCCAAAAGCAAAACAATTCATCAGTTAGTAGCTAAAATACAAGTCTTGTTAGAGGATACATTGCTTTCAACCAAGACCCTGAAAAAAGCAGTTAAAACTAAAGATGAAGACTCTAAAAAACACCTAAAAAAAATAGAAGATAATTTATCAAAGCTTTCAAAAAAAATAAAAAAAGTTAATTAAGAGAGAAAAAAGTGCCAATAAAAGGAAAAACAATAGCTCATATAGTTGTAGTTATATTTGTTGTTGCCGTTCTTTCCTTTTTGTTCCAATCAAAAGATATGCCAATCGAAAAGTCAGAAAAAAGATCAAAGAAATTTGAGGTGCACGACTCTTATGTGTGTGGCTATAAAGACGGTGAGATATGTTGGAAAATAAAAGCTGATTATATTTGGTCTGGTAGAAGCAATTTCTTGTTTCGGGCAGAAAGAATCACTACTGGAAAACTATATGGTTCAAAAGGCCGTTTGATACTTGATAACCTAAAAGCGAGCTCGATAAAAGCTAACTCAAGAAGTAAAACCTTAAGTGCGTATGGAAATATTTCTGGATATTTTGTTCAGACCAAGAATGGTAAAGATATAAATGAAAAAACCACAAAAAAATATAGCCATGTTTCTGCTGCAGAGCTTAAATACTATCGTTTTAGCAACAAGATGTACCTAAAGAAAGGTGTTGTTTTAAAAAGAAAAGATAGCATAATAAAGCCAAAACATGATTTAGAAATCGATTGTGAGCTAAATCACGCCTATATCAGAGATGGATTTCGTTTAGATTCGGAAGAGATAGAGGCTTCAGCAAACTATATGACTATTTATATAGATGATGATTATGCAGAAGTATCTGGCAACATTAAAATAAAAAGAAAGGTGGAACCTTGTAAAGGTGTCGCTGGCTATGACGCAAGAGAGCTATCTTTAAGATCAGAACCTACATACCTAAGTTGCAATATTATTAAACATAATAAAAAAGATACTAATGATATAGTAGAGGCCTTTGGCAACATTGAGGTAATACAAGGTACAAAAAAAATAAAAGCCCAGATGGGTTATTACAATAAAAAAGATAAGTTTTTCAAGCTTTGGGATGGTGTTGAATTCTGGACAGAATCGCTTGGCTGGATAGTAGATAAAACCAAAAAAGAAGGCTTTAATAATCAAAGAATAACAGACGCTATTGATAGACCTGCAAAAATAACCTGCGAAACAATTAAGTTTGATGCTAAAGAAAAGAAGCTGATTTTAACTGGGGATGTATTCTTCAAGCAAGATGACTATAGCATTAAATGTAGAAGAGTAGAGTTTAATGATAAAGAATCAACTATTCGGTTGATTGGTAAAGTTCGCATAATAAATATAAAAGAAGGCCAAACTCTAAAATGTGATCTTTTAGATATAAATATTGAAAATGAATCATTTGAGGCAGATAAAGGCACAGAAGTTTTTTTTGAAATTGAAAAGACACCAAAATAGATTGGGTGTCTTTTAGTTGATTTAGATTGTTTTATACCCAAACCAAAATGAAAATAGGGTTCCAATTTTAAAGCGTAGTGATATATACATAAGTTTTAAAATTTTAGTTCTAGTTTCTATTTTGGTTTGGGTATACTTAGATAAACCAGTAAAAATCACTAGAATATAGAAATTGAGACTTAAGATCTTGGTTATATAGCATGAAAGTTTTATTGTACATTTTTTTAGCTCCATTTTTCTTATTTGATAGAACAGTAATGCCCGTTTGAAAGTGGTGGTAAACATCGAAATATTTTAATGTATGGACCTAGTTAACCTTGAAAGGTAAGTATAAGTATATTAGTATTTACCAACAAAGTTACGGAGGCTAATAAATAGATGAATTTGATTGAGGCGTTATTTTTTACAAAAAAATACTTTCATTTTACTAATGAAAAACTTGCGGATTATATAGGTATATCCAAGCAAGAGCTCGCAAGGATATTTGCTGGTCACAAGGGTATTAATTCATTAACCTTAAAAAGAGTTTCTCAAATACTAAGAATTAGTATGGACGAGCTCACAGATAATAAATTTATTTTACCATTTTATCATTTCTCAAAACATATCTATTCTGTCTATGTTAAAGCTGAGAAAGACTATCCAGATTTTTTTATACAAAAAGGGGACTTTCTATATACAAGGCCTTTTATTGATGGTGAAGACAAAAAAGGACAGCTTGTTTTGGTGCTTGATCCAGTGACAGAAGAATATAGTATAGAAAGATATAATGAAAGTTTTAGTTCTTATTTAGCAAAGGGTAAGATGATCCATTTTCATGTAGTTGGTAAATCAACAATCCTTTACCAACCCTATGAGGATGTTGATTTTCAACATAAATTAGCAGACCAAAAAAAAGTGGTTCGTAAACGTGGTCGCCCAATCAAGACAAATAAAAAATAATGAAAAAAATAGTAGTAATTGATGATGATAGTGCAATTTGCGAATCTTTAAAGATTCTTTTATCTTCTGTTGCAAATGTAGAAATTTTTGATTGTTTAGAAACTGCTAGAAAATATATAAGAAAAGAATATAGAAATATAGATTTATTAATAATTGATTATAATGTAGGTGAGGAAAATGGTATCTCTTTCTACAAAAAAGAAATAATAAAGAACGAGATCAAGCTACCAGCAATACTGATTTCTGGATTTATTGTAACCCAACTAAAAACCCCATACGAATTAAACAAGCTAGATAACCTATTTTTAGGTGTATATGAAAAACCTTTCGATTTTATAGCGTTTAGAAAGTTTGTAAAGAATTTTTTAGAGAATAGTTAAATGATCAAAAAGTTTGGTAGCTTCGTTGTTGCTTTTTTTGTTGATTTGGGCAATATTACAATCTTAGCAAAAAAAGTTTTTATAACAATATTTACTTCAAAAAAATATTATAAAAGAACTTTGGAACAAATCATCCATTTAGGTATTAAGTCTTTACCAATCACAGTTGTGACAGCCATGTTTGTTGGCATGGCTTTTACTATACAAGTAGTAAGAGAGTTTTTACGTTTTGGGGCAGGTGAGATGATTGGTGGGGTTGTTGGTATGGGAGTCTGGCGAGAGTTAGCCCCTATGTTAACAGCCGTAGTAGTTGCTGGTAGGGTGGGCGCAGCAATTTCTGCAGAGTTAGGGACAATGAAGGTGACGGAGCAGGTGGAGGCTTTAGAGTCTATGTCCCAAGACCCAGTAGAGTTTTTAGTTGTACCTAGGGTTATATCTTCAACATTAATGTTGCCGCTTTTAGTTGGTGTTGCAGATATTGTAGGTTTTTTTGGTGGTTTTTTCGTTGCTTTAGCTTCTGGTCGGATCAATCCCTACTCCTACTTCGAATCAGCAAATAGAATGCTTGGAATGATGGATATTTGTGGTGGTTTAATAAAAGGTGTAGTCTTTGGCATAATTATTGCACTTATAAGCTCTTATATGGGTCTCAAGGCCAAGGGTGGTGCTAAGGGTGTTGGCGAGATGACAACAAAAGCAGTGGTAGTCTCATTAATAGCTGTATTTATTTTTAATTATTTCTTATCACTGGTTGTATACTAACTGGAATATATATGATCAAGTTGAATGCTATCTACAAATCATTTTCAGGTAAAGAGGTTGTTAAAGACCTGAGTATAGAAGTTAAGAAGGGTGAGAAGGTAGCTATTATTGGCCCATCTGGAATTGGTAAAAGTACTTTATTGCGTTTAATAATGGGCTTGCAAAAAGTGGATAGGGGCAGGGTTGTTATTGATGGCAGAGATTTAAGTCTTAATAACCCAGAATTGTTGAGAAATACTAGAATGAAGTTTGGTATGTTATTTCAGTCAGCAGCCTTATTTGACTCTATGAATGTAGAAAGTAATGTTGCATTCCCTTTATTAGAAAACACAAGTATGAGTGAAGGTGCTATGCAAGAACGCATCAGAGAAACTTTGCAGCTAGTAGAGATGGAAGGCTCAGAAAAACTAATGCCATCAGATCTTTCAGGTGGTCAAAGAAAGCGTATAGGTCTTGCAAGAGCAATTGTAGCTAGACCTGAAATAGTGTTATATGACGAGCCAACAACAGGGCTAGATCCAATACTATCTACCAATATAGAAGATCTGATAGTTAAGCTTAGTGAGCAGTTACACATGACAGCAGTGGTTGTTACTCATCAGATATCTACAATATTAAGAACAGTTGATAGTATTTATATGATGCAAGAAGGAAAGCTTATGGCACCTGAAACAGCAAAAACAATACATCAATCAGCTAATGACTATATAAGGTCATTTATAAAAGGAGGTTTAGAATAACCAATGGACGAAAATAAAAATGCATTTAAGGTAGGTGTTATATCAGGCATAATGATCATATTGATTGCTATGCTTTTAATATGGAAGAGCGGTATTTTCTTAAGAGCAGCAGGGTATGAGCTAATAGGTGAATTTCCAGGTATTAATGGCTTATTAAAGGGCGCAGAGGTTCGTTATCGTGGCTTTAAAGTTGGTAAAGTAGCAAAGGTTTTTCCAGGTCCTAAAAACATAAAAGTTAATTTTTGGATAAAGTCTGGTGTTAAGGTTCCGGATGGCTCGATGTTAAGAGTGGTTTTTGATGGCCTTATCGGAGAAAAGTATATAGATATCAGGCCAAATACAGACACAAAAGTTATGCTTAAATCTGGTGGGGTTATGCAGGGCTATGCAACATCTAGCCTGGCAGACTTTGTTGATGTTGGCACCCAAAACCTAGAACATACGAAGGCGATTTTAGCATCATTAAGAGAGGTTTTAACAGACGGTGATGTGTCACTAGCCCTAAAGAACATGATGCTGAGTTTAGAGAAGATTACAGACGACGTGAGCCACACAGTTAAGAGCATGAACCAGTACGCGCAGAATCAGAATTTTTCAGAGATAATTGAAAGTTTGTCATCAACAGCAAAGTCTATGAATAAAATTATGGATGGCATAGAGACAAATATACTAAACGATAAAACAGCTAATAATATTAATACTCTTATAGAAAACCTTACAGTATTTTCAACAGATTTAAAGACGTTACTTTCAGCTGAAGATACTGGTAATAAAAAAAGCTCAGGTACTGCCAGTGTTGTCCGCTCGCTAGCTAACCTTGAGGTTAAGCCAGCGGTTGGAATTGAGTATTTTCGTATCCAAAAAGAAGCTTACTATTTTGCAGATATCAATTTCGATTTCAAAAAGTATTTCTTGAAATTTGGAATTGGTGATAGGTTAGGATCTTCAGAATTTCTGAATCTTCAACTTGGTGGCAGGTTTAAATCTTTGCCATTAACAACTAGATTAGGCCTTTTCTATACAAAGCCAGGCGTTGGTCTTGATTATCAACTATTGCCAGAACTAGGCATATCTTTAGAAGCATATAATCTAAACAAGCTGGAGCTAGAGTTTATTAGTAGATATTCACTTCATAAAGATGTGGATCTTTTATTTGGAGTACGGCGTAATAAAGAAGCAGACATGGATAATGTGTATGATAACGTATCATTAGGCGTTTCTTATAAACCATAAGGAGTTTAAATGCAAAAATTAAGTATAAAAAACACTCTATTTTTATTAGTAACTATTTTTAGTTGGAGTGTTTCAACTTATGCTCAAGTAAGCATAGAAAACTTAAGAACAGATGAAAGCAAAGGTTTTCATAATCAGATAGATTTTAAGTTGGGTTTACAAGCTGGAAATACAAACGAAAATGCCTTAAAAAGTTATGTTCGTACAGATTACATAAGTGATGAGCTAAACTCTTTTGTTATTGTTGATTATAAAAAAGCAGCTCATGATGGAGTCATTTTCGCAGAAAAAGGTTTTTTGCATTTGCGTGCTGGTATACCTATAAACGAAACCCAAACAATAGAATATTTTGTCCAAAAAGAGTTTAACGAATTTATTGCTATACAAGACCGTACATTATTTGGTGCTAGTTTACGAATTTCACCATATAACAGTATTTCAAAAGAGACAGGTGCAGGTTTTCAATATTATTTTGGGATTGGTGGTATGTATGAGAATGAGATAATGACAGCTGGTATAGCTGAAACAAGGCTGTTTAGATCAACAAATTATCTTTCCTGTATATGGTACCCTAAAAAACATATTGGGATTAGTAGCGTTGTTTACTATCAGCCGAATATCCAAAATTTTAATGATTTTAGGATTTTAGCAACAGGTGAAATAGAAGTAAGTGTTGTAGAAAATATTTCTTTAGTTATAGATGCTAAATTCAGATTTGATAAGGATCCTCCTGTAGGTATTGGTGGCTATGATTTGGAAGTTAATAACGGTCTGAAAATCAGGTTCTAAAAAAGAATTGGTAGTTTGTTCGTGCTATCAAATTTATATAATTTATGAGTGGTTAGGATATAAAGAGATTTGCTATTAACCACAGGTATTGATGGTATCCCTTCAATTTGAATCGTTTGCTTAACAGCTCCAGTTTTCATATCTAAAAGCAGAATGTTGTTATCTAGATCACCAGATATAATGTATTTTCTGAATTGTACTGGCGCAAAGTTCTTAAAATATAAATCTGGAGATAACCAAGTTGCTAAACCTGTTTTCCTATTTAAAGCAATAACTTTTCCTAGATTTGCTAAATCATCTCTGCCTTTTCTGTAAGATACAATATAAAAAAGTTGGTTTTTGTATACATGTGGCCCAATTAGTTGCATATCTTTTTTAAAATAATTTTTTTCCCAAACCAAAGAACCTTTTTTAATGTTAGTGCGACCAATAGTCCCATTTTTTTTATGGTAATACAGTGTGCTTTTGTTTAGTGTGTCTGGGATTATATCTAAAGCTAGGTCAGCAACCTCTTCAAAAAGGATTAATGATTTTTGCATTTTAACAATTTTTCCGCGATCATAGCTAGCCATAAGTAAACCAGTTCCTGTTTTTGGCAGCCCTAATTCTACTAACTGATAGTCATCATTAAAGAAGACATTACGATCATCTTGAGTTCTGATAGGGAATTGCATGCCAGTATTAGCTTTTTGTGCATAGACATTCTTCCCTTTTTTAGGGTCAAAAACATAGAAGGTGTCATCCTTTTCAAAAAAAGCCCAATCATCAAATTTCCATAAAGGTCCTTTTTGTTCAAGAAAGCCATTAAACTTTTTTTTAGAAATATTAACAGCGCAATAATAGCTTTTATTGGTACGTTTATGTTGTCCATAAAAAATAACGTTGTTTGGAGGATAGGCAATTGCTTTATGAATACTGATAGGCACTCTTGCAATATAACTGATCTTTTTTGTTTTAATATCAATGCTTTTAATTAGGCCTTGCTCAGAAGCTAAAATAATTTTTGAACCAATAATTATAGGTGTGTATTCATTAGACACAGAACCTTCTGATTTTTTAAAAACAGATTCAATGTCTATTTCCCAATCTAGCTTCGCTTTAGCAAAGCAAAAGGTTGTTAATAATATCAAAAAAAGGCTAACACATAGTAGAAGTTTACGGGTCTTAAAAAACAACATAGAAAATCTCCTTAGTACCTTCACTTAAAAAGTGTGATTTTATTTAGTGCCTGAACTATATAGTATGATACTTCGAAGTGATTTTTTTTGAAAGTTCAACATACTCTGTAAGTTTGGTAGTTGGCCTTTCATGCTCTTTAAGATTCTCATAAATAAAAAAAAGCTCTCTTGTGGCAATAGCATCAGCTAGGGCTCTATGTGCGTTTTGTTGAGGGATGCTATATTTTTTTGTGAGAGCAGTCAGTGATGCGCGTGGTTCGTTATAAAGTTTTGCCCATTTAAGTGTGCATATCACCTTATTATTCTTAAGCTCAATATTGTTTCTTAATGCATTTAAGGCAAGCCAGGGCATATCAAAGTCAGCGTTATGTGCAACTAATTTTGCATCACCAATAAACTCAATAAGCTTTTGCAAGCAAGGCTCAATATTTGGCGAATTTTCAACCATTTCATCAGTAATGCCTGTGATTCTAGTTATTTCAGACCCAATAGGTACTGGTGGCTTGATTAGGGTTTGATAGGTGTGGTCATAACCTTCTTCATCCATTTTTAATGCCCCAATTTCGATTATATGGTTGTTGCCAGGGTCTAGCCCTGTGGTTTCAAAATCCAGAAATACTAAAGACTCCTTTTCAATACCAAAAAGATCACCTTGGCCAGAACACATAGGAAAAAAGAAGCAACGGTTACTCAAGTTCATATCTGCACGGTGAATGGTGGGACAGTTACAAAGCGAGCATCTATTATCTTGATCAACAACAAGGCTATTTTCGATTAAGTAGGCAATTCTTTTTATTTGGATAGTATTTTTGCATTTATTACAGCAAAAAGTTTCCAGTTCTTTGCCAGCAATAAAGTCACAATCATTTATTTTAGAGTTGCATATAGGGCAATCAACATTTATTGAAAAATCACATTCGGGGTTTGTACAAGAAATAAGGGTTTTACTTATTTCTATAGTTCCTTCTTTTTTACATGAAGGGCAGGGCTTATTGATTTTTAGATTATTCATTTTAAGTAAGTGTATACCTAGTCCAAAATAAAAAGCAGAAAATCAAATAGGCTTTAATAGATGTAATTTAGTGCCAACAAATTGTTCAATTATTGCTTGATGATCAGGTG
>Ga0233447_1001175_pt1 | contig 23364 bp, 20 predicted proteins | sample SI_124_October20_3_FD_183014 | JGI IMG/M metagenome (GOLD analysis project Ga0233447, IMG submission 183014) | Seawater microbial communities from Saanich Inlet, British Columbia, Canada - SI_124_October2016_135_MG | ecosystem: Environmental > Aquatic > Marine > Inlet | place: Canada: British...
CGTTGTCTGAAATTCCGGAATTAACCGGATTTCTAAATTTGAGTGAAACATTAAATTTACCCATCATTTTGCTGAATGTTGAAAAAAAATCGGGATTTGAAAAAGCGGAACTTGAAAAGCAGCTTCTAAATGTATCAGGGATTTCGAATTTTAAAATAATATTATTTTTTAATGATGGTGCAGATTTAAACGATTCGTTCACATTAATCTGGTTGCTTGGCGGTAACCTAGAGCCAAGTCGCGATATTTCAGTTTTGAAAGTTGAAAACGATGCTCAAATTGTTTTAGTCGATGCAACTTTTAAAACTGGCGAACACGACAACTTTAAACGCGACTGGCCAAATATTGTAACTATGGAAGAAAAAACAATTACTGATATTAATAAAAAATGGACGGAACTTGGATTGGGCGATTTTATCGAAAGTCCATCTTTAAAATTTAAATCTCTTGTAAAAGGTGAGGGTGCAGTGAGGGAGTAAAGTCCTTGATTTAGTTGTTGCCATTGGTTTTGTCATTTCGAACATAGTGAGAAATCTGCCCAACTTGGCGAGAGATTCCTCAGTCATTCTTCCTGTCAATGATGGATTTATGTAAAATATTGTTTCGTAATGAATTGCCAAATCTCAAAAATACAAATGACAAATAAATACCAAATCTCAAAAAGTTAAATTTTCAAAACGAATTCATTCCAAGGAATTTGGGATTTTATTAAATTGGGATTTATTTGAAATTTGATAATTATTTTTTGGGATTTCTGTCATTATCTCATTATGCCTAATAAAATTAGGTGAACTCTCGAAATGACAATTGGCTACACATAAACTAACTCCAAAATCTTCTCCAGCCATTTTGCATCTACTTCCGAAAATGATGCTCGTTCAGAACTGTCAACATCTAAAACCCCAATTATTTCTCCACTTTTATTTTTGAATGGAACAACAATCTCAGAATTCGATCTCGAATCGCAAGCGATGTGATTTGGAAAACTATGTACGTCTTCAACAACAAATGTTTTTTTCTGATTAAAAGCTGCCCAGCAAACTCCTTTATCTTTCTCCAAAATCTGGCAGGCAACCGGTCCCTGGTACATGTTGACAGTCATTTCGCCATCTTCAATCAAATAAAAACCGGTCCAGAAAAAATAGTCCAATTTATGATGAAGGACCGCAATGATGGTTGCCATGCGAGCAGTTGAATTATTACTTTTTAAAACCAAGTCACTCAATTGTTTGTAAATTCTTGAGTATCTACCTTCCTTTTTATTTTCTTCCATCAAAAATTAATTTTCTTAATTCTAAAATGCGAATAAACAAAAAATGATTAGTTTTAAGTCAAAAAAAAATTAAAATTATGGAACGTATCGTTACTGACCCAAACGAAAAACAGTGGGGAATGTTTACTCATTTAAGCGCCCTGGCAACTTTAGTTGGTATCCCTTTTGGAAATATAATTGGTCCATTAATTATTTATCTTATAAAAAAAGATGAATTTGAATTTGTTGACGATCAAGGGAAAGAGGTGTTAAACTTCCAAATTACCTGGTCGCTTATTTTTATTGTTTCGGCAATTTTAATTATTGTAGGAATTGGTGTTTTAATGTTGATTGGTTTTGGAATTGCCTGGCTTGTTTTAGTAATTGTAGGAACAGTGGCGGCAAATAATGGGCAATATTACAGGTATCCATTTACTTATCGGTTTTTGAAATGAAAATTTCTTAAATCAACTTTTATATTTCGGATTTCGATTTCTTTTTCCCTATTTTTGCACCCTCAAATAATGTAATAGATGGCACAAAAACCTTCAATTCCAAAAGGAACCCGAGACTTTTCTCCCACTGAAATGGTGAGAAGAAATTATATATTCGATGCTATAAAAAGAGTTTTTCGTTTGTACGGGTTTCAACCTATCGAAACACCTGCAATGGAAAACCTTTCAACTTTAACAGGGAAATACGGTGAAGAGGGTGATAAGTTGCTTTTTAAAATCCTTAATTCCGGTGATTTTATTTCGAAGGTTTCGGATGAACTTTTAAATGAGAGAAATTCAAATAAACTGACAACAAAAATATCTGAAAAGGGATTGCGTTACGACCTGACTGTACCATTTGCACGATACGTTGTACAAAACCAAAACGATATTACATTTCCTTTTAAACGTTATCAGATTCAACCAGTTTGGCGTGCCGATCGGCCACAAAAAGGGCGTTATCGAGAATTTTACCAATGTGATGTAGATGTAATTGGAAGCAACAGTTTACTAAACGAAACAGAACTTGTACAAATTATCGACGATGTTTTTACTAGTCTGAATATTAAAACTGTCGTTAAAATAAATAACCGAAAAATTCTTGCCGGAATTGCCGAAGTAATTGGCGAAAATGATCGAATTATTGATATTACTGTGGCCATCGACAAACTCGATAAAATTGGTTTGGCGAAGGTAAATGTAGAGCTTTCGGAAAAAGGTGTTTCTGATGAAGCCATTTTAAAACTTCAGCCAATTTTAGCTTTGGAAGGAAACTGTGACGATAAAATTGCTCAATTGGAAGTTGTTTTAAACACTTCAGAAGTTGGAATGAAAGGTGTAAACGAAATCAAATTGTTATTTGCTTATTTAAATAATCTGAGTTTGAAAACCGACGTTGAATTGGATTTAACTTTGGCTCGCGGATTAAATTATTACACTGGTGCAATTTTCGAGGTGAAAGCAAAAGATTTTGATATTGGAAGTATTTGCGGAGGTGGCCGATACGACGACTTGACAGGAATTTTTGGGCTTCCCAATGTTTCTGGAGTTGGCGTTTCGTTTGGTGCTGAGCGAATTTACGATATTCTTTCTCAACAAGACCTTTTTCCATCAGATTCATTAGAAACAACAAAAGTAATGTTTGTAAATTTTGGCGAAAAAGAAGAAGTTTATTGTTTGCCAGTGTTGACCGATTTGCGAAAAAACGGAATAAATACAGAAATTTATCCTGAAAATGCAAAAATGAAAAAGCAGATGAACTATGCCAATAAAAAGCAAATTCCATTTGTTGTGTTGGCTGGTGAGTCCGAAATGAGTAAAAATAGGTTCACTCTGAAAAATATGACAAGTGGCGATCAAAAAAGTGTAACTGCCAAAGAACTGATAAATATCCTTTCTTAAGCATCTTTCTTGTGCGAAATTGCCATAAAATTGAGGCAATGTTTTTATCAATTACAAATCGTCCGTTAAAAAATCTCGGAGGAGACGTTCGATTTCCGTGATTTTATATTTTGTTTTGTTTATCCTTCGACTTTGCGATATGTGACGGTTGTAGTGAGCGTTGTCGAATAATATTTTCTATTGTGAACTATGTGCCTAATGTGGTTTAAGAAAATAAATACCACATAGACACAATAGAACACATTAGTTTTCCACACATTTAATAATTATTATGAAATCACAGATATTCGAAATTAGCCCCGACAACCTAACATTTGAAATTATTCAGGATATTCTTGAAAATGAAGTAAAACTCCGGCTTTCAGAAAAATCAGAAAGATTAATTCTGAAAAGCAAACAATTCCTTGATGAGAAACTGGCTGAATCTAAAAAACCACTTTATGGGATAAATACCGGTTTTGGGGCTTTATGCGACATCGAAATTTCGAAAAACGATTTAAGTAAATTACAGGAAAACCTGGTGATTTCTCACGCTTGTAATGTTGGTCCGGAAGTTCCGTCCGATGTAGTAAAATTAATGTTATTGTTAAAAATCCATGCTTTGTCGAAAGGTAACTCAGCAGTTCAATTAATTACTGTTCAGCGAATTATCGATTTGTTCAATAATAATATCCTACCTGTTGTTTGCGAACAGGGAAGCCTTGGGGCCAGTGGCGATTTGGCACCTCTGGCGATGCTGTTTCTTCCGTTGTTGGGTTTAGGTGAAGTAAATTTTGAAGGAAAAAGAACCGAGGCGAAGGATGTGTTGAAAAGTTTTGGATGGGAAGCAGTTAAACTTGAAGCAAAAGAAGGATTGGCATTATTGAACGGTACGCAGTTTATGGGTGCTTTTGGGGTTTATACTTTACTTAAAACTTTTCGGATTATTGATCAATCGGATGTTATCGGTGCATTATCGCTCGATGCTTTTAACGGATTGATTGAACCATTTATGGAAAATATCCAGCGGATCAGGCCTCATAAAGGTCAAGCTGTTACGGCTGCAAACTTCAGGTTTATTCTTTCAGGAAGCGAAATTCTGGACGGAAAGAAAGAACATATCCAGGATCCTTATTCTTTTCGTTGTATCCCGCAAGTCCATGGTGCGGTAAAAGATGCCGTGAATTATGTAGCCGGTGTTTTTGAAATCGAAATCAATTCGGTTACCGACAATCCAACCGTTTTTCCCGATGAGGATCAAATTGTTTCGGGGGGTAATTTTCATGGCGAACCGCTTGCTTTGTCGTTAGATTTTCTTGCAATGGCGCTCAGCGAACTTGGAAGTATATCTGAACGCCGCACTTACAGGTTGATAGCCGGTGAACGTGGATTACCAGAATTTCTGGTAGCTAAACCAGGACTGAATTCTGGTTTTATGATTCCCCAATATGCGGCGGCTTCAATTGTTAGCCAAAGTAAACAGCTTTGTACTCCGGCATCAGTAGATTCTATTCCATCGTCGAACGAACAGGAAGATCATGTGAGCATGGGAGGAAACGCGGCAACTAAAGGTTTGAAGGTAGTATTGAATACTGAAAAAATTCTGGCAATTGAATTGTACAATGCTGCTCAGGCCATGGATTTTAGAAAGCCATTAAAAACTTCAGTTTTTTTAGAAGAATTTTTAAAGGAATATCGAAAAACAGTTGCATTTGTTAAGCACGATGTTTTAATGTACAAAGGGATAAACAAGACAGTGGAATTTTTAAATAATACAAAAATAAAAAGGCTGGCTATCAAATGATAACCAGCCCTTTTTGTCGATTTTTTAAACCGTCAACTGACGGAAATGTTTTGGCAGAATGGGTAAAATCCCGAACGGCAGCTTTTTTTAAATAGATTCCGTTTCTACAATTTTCGACAGAATCTCGGCATAAGGCAACAATAAGTATTTTTTATCGCCGAAATCGATTTCTGTACCGGCGAATTTCTTGTAAAGGACCTCATCGCCCGGAGCTATTTCTGCGTTCTCGATATTGCTGATTGCAATCACTTTTGCTACTTCTTGTTTCTCTTGTGCAGATTCAGGAATAATAATTCCTGTAGCAGTTTTCTGTTCTGAATTGTCTTCTGTCAATTCTAACAAAACATTTTGGTTAATAGGCTGTAATTCTTTCATTTTTACCATTCTTAAATTTATAGTTATAAACTAATTCGAAGTTAATAAATACTTATCGATATTCTCTATGAACATGTTTTTTGTGGCTTCTTTTGATCTGCCAATCCCTGACATCATCACTGGTTTACCATCTTTGGGAATGTAAAGAAACGCAGGAATTCCACTAATTCCAAATACACCGGCTAATTCTCGCTCTACCTGGGTGTCAATTTTATAAACTATGATTTTTCCTGCATATTCATTCGAAATTTCTTCTAAAATGGGCGCGGCAGTTTTACATGGTCCACACCAGTCGGCATAAAAATCAATCATTGCAGGTTTGTCACCTTTAAACTTCCATTCTTGTGGTGACGCATTGTAATCCCAAACCTCTTTTAAAAAAACTTCTTTTGTCAACTTAACCGAACCACCTTTAACATTATCGTTTTCTGAAACCGGTTCAGTTGGGGTTTCAATAGTTGTTTCATTTGTGTTGCTGTTTTCTTTAGCCTGGCTCGAATTACAGCTTTGCAACGTAAATACTGCAATTGCCAGGATGAATACTAATTTTTTCATTTTGTTTTATTTTATTTTTGTTCTTTTTAATTGTGTGGAAATTTAAAATCGAATTTGAGCATCGTTTCTAAATTTTTGTCTTTAGTTATTAATTTATTCCCAATAGTGAATTAATTCTTGTTTTGTCAAATCCTACAATAAATTGCCCGTTAATATCGGTTTGTGGGACACCCTGTTGCCCGCTCCTTCGTACCATTTCTTCGGCTGCATTCTGATCTGCTGCCACATTTATTTCGCGGTATTTAATACCATTTTCCTGAAGATGCCTTTTAATTGTTGTACACCAGGTACATGTTGGAGTAGTATAAACAGTAACATTTTTTTGCGGTGTTTTTTCAACTCCTTCTGAAACAATAAATGCTGCTTTTTCGAAAATAGCATTAAATTGCTCAGGTTTGTAACACCCTTTTACAATATTTTTTAATTCACCTTTTTCGAAATTCATTAAAGTGGGGACACTTGTAATTTTATATTCAGGGTGAATATCCCTTACTTCATTTACATCGGCATAACAAAGAACCGCATTTTTGGCCCTGGTTTGTGTTTTTGTGAAATTATCAACAGCGCAATCACTTTGAGAAGAACCCTTTTTGAATAACAGTAACCAAACATTTTCGTTTAATCCAAGTTCTTCTTTTAAGATATTTAATGATGCAATTCCTTTCATATTATAAAATTGTATATAAATATTTAGATATTTGAAGCCGTGCTTTACAATCAGCGTGCCATTTTAATTTTTAAAAATTTTGTCAGTTAGTGGCAGTAAAATTTGACAGTTTTTTTTTCGATTACGCAACCGTTTGTTTCATTATTTAATCTTGTATTTATAAAAATGTTAAAATTGAAAGTGATGAAGAAATATGTAGTTGGATTTTTGATTGGATTTTTATTTGTTTTTTCGGGTTGTGTAGATGAGGATGCATACTCTTTGTCAAAAATGTGGGTTGGATTTGGTATTATTCAGGAAATAAATGTCGAAGCGGCAGAATACATAATTATTATGGATAATGGTGATGTATTGAACCCGGTTATATCAGATTATTATCATCCCTGGTATTATTACAGTGATAATGATTCTCATTCTGTTTTTAAAAATGGTGATAGGATTTTAATTAATTATACCGTTTTGGGCGACGATAAAAACGATGCTGGTGAAATTGTTGAATTCTTTGTTAAAGTAAATTCGATCAAGAAAATTTTAATGAAGGGGATTTTGGATATTACTTCCGAAAATCAGGACAGTATTGGAAATGATCCTGTAATTGTACAAGATTATTGGATGACCGACAGTTTGTTGAATTTTAAAATTAGTTATTGGGGAAATAATAAAGTTCATTTTATCAATTTAGTGAAACAACCTGGTGAATTAACTCTTGCAAATCAACCAATTGAATTGGAATTGCGACACAACGAAAACGGAGATGAACAAAATATTCCTTTTGCTGCTTATGTTTCTTTTAAATTAAACGAACTTGAAATTGCCGGAATTGATTCTGTTCAGTTTGTAGTAAATTCGACCGACTACGATGGGAATAGTTACAGTTACGAGGGGACTTATTTTTATGGGCAATAGAATTAGTCAAATATTTTAAATGGTTTTTAAGGTGTCAGTTTTTGGCACCTTTTTTTGTACTATCTTTAAAAAGGATAATTGTCCAAATTCGTTTTACAAATAAATTCTGGATTGCGTCTAAACAAACATAAATATCATTTGCGGTGTCCTTTCAATTTATTTATTTTGAGAAAAAATTAATTCAAATTAAAATGAAAAAAATAGCTTTGGGATTTTTAGTTGCAATTATTGTTTTTAGTTGCGTAAAAAAAGAAACTGGTTCCACACTTGAAAATTATGTTCCTGAAACGCCAGAATTAACTTCCGACATAATGTCACCAGAAGTGCTTTGGTCGTTTGGCCGTATAGGAGGGGCTGAAGTTTCACCTGATGGAAAAACAGTTTTATACACTGTTTCGTATTATAATATTGAAGAAAATAAATCGTATCGTGATATTTATACCATTTCGGTTTCTGGGGGCAAAGCAAAAAATATTACAAATTCGGGGGCAAAAGAATTTAATGCTGTTTGGCGCCCCGATGGAAAGAAAATTGGATATCTTTCTTCTGTTTCGGGAAGTGTTCAGTTGTGGGAAATGGATGCAAATGGTCGCGGAGCAAAACAAATTTCTGAAATTGAAGGGGGAATTTCGGGGTTTAAATATTCACCCGACCAGTCGAAATTATTTTATTTGAAAAGCGTTAAACTTGACGAAAATGTTCAGGATTTATTTCCTGATTTGCCAAAAACAAATGCGCGCCTTGAAACCGATTTAATGTATCGCCACTGGGATACCTGGCACGATTACACCTACAACCATATTTTTGTAGCCGTTTATTCAAAAGGGAAAATAGGAGAGGGAAAAGATATTTTGGAGGGTGAAAAATTTGATTCGCCAATGAAACCTTTTGGTGGCACCGAACAAATTGCCTGGAGTCCTGATGGAAAAACTTTGGCTTACACTTGTAAGAAAAAAGTGGGTAAAGAATATTCTGTCTCAACTAACTCCGAAATTTATTTGTACAATATTGAAACAGGCAAAACCATCAATTTTACATCCGGAATGATGGGATATGATCAGAATCCGGTTTTTTCGCCCGATGGAAAAATGTTAGCCTGGGAAAGTATGGAACGCGATGGTTACGAAGCTGATAAAAATCGTTTGTTTATTGCAGATTTGGAAACCGGAGAAAAAGAGGATTTTACGATAGAATTCGATCAGAATGTGCATGGATTAAATTGGAGTGGCGATGGAAAATCGATATACTTTATTAGTAACCGGCATGCTACCGACGAAATTTACCGACTCGATTTAGCGGACGGTTCAATTGCCCGAATAACCAACGGAATACATAATTATCAATCGGTTGCTTTTGCTGGCGACAAAATGCTGGCACAGAAAGTTTCCATGTCACAACCTGCCGAATTGTATCTGGTTGATCAGCTTACCGGAAAAGATGAGGCTTTAACTGAAGTTAATAAAGGGATTCTCGACCAGCTTACATTTGGCAAAGTTGAAGAACGTTGGTTAGAAACAAGCGACGGGAAAAAGATGCACACCTGGGTAATTTATCCACCTCATTTCGATCCCAATAAAAAATATCCTACACTTTTATACAATCAGGGTGGACCACAAGGAACTGTTAGTCAGTTCTGGTCGTACCGCTGGAATTTCCAAATGATGGCTGCAAACGGTTATATTATTGTTGCACCAAATCGCCGTGGATTACCAGGTTTTGGACAGGAATGGAACGAGCAAATTTCGAAAGATTATGGGGGACAAAACATTACAGATTTGTTAACAGCTATCGACGAATTGGCAAAAGAACCTTTTGTTGATGAAACAAAACTAGGTGCAGTTGGCGCAAGTTATGGTGGTTTTTCAGTCATGTATCTTGCCGGGAATCATGAAAAAAGATTTAAAGCTTTTATAGCTCACGACGGAATTTTTAACTTCGAACACATGTACACTTCTACCGAAGAAATGTGGTTTGTTAACTTCGATTATGGTGGAGCATATTGGGATAAAACAAATGCTGCAGCACAGCGTTCTTACGAATTTTCGCCTCATAAATTTGTGCAAAATTGGGATACTCCAATATTAATTGTGCAGGGTGAAAAAGATTACCGCGTTCCTTCAGAACAAGGAATGGCAGCTTTTAATGCCGCAGTTTTGCAAGATGTCCCGGCAAAAATGCTTTATTTTCCCGAAGAAAATCATTGGGTTCTTCAGCCACAAAATGGAATTCTATGGCAACGTGTATTCTTTAACTGGTTGGATAAATACCTGAAATAAAAGAGTAAATGCAAAGATTCAAGTGTCCAATATAATAAATATATCATCTGTATTCTTTTATGAATATAGATGGTATATTTATGTATTTACAAGTAGAATCGTCAACAGAAAATCAGAAAAGGTAGTTAGAAGAAAATCTTTTTTTTACAATAAAAAAGTTGTTAACTTCTTTTATATAAGAACCAAAGGCTGTCAAAATAATCACTTACAGTTGAATTAAAGTCTGAAGATTCAATATAGATGCTCTTGTCGTCGTAAGCATAAAATGAACCGGCGGTCCAGTTGTGGCTTCCGATAATGACATGGTCATCATCAATAATGGTTATTTTTGAGTGGGTGACTTTTTCTTCAAAATCAAAAAGAACGTCGATACCATTTTCCATAAACTTTTTATAAGCCTCTTTGTTAATTATCCTCGACCCGTAAACTTCTCCTTCTGCATCTTTGTCCAGAATTACTTTTACATCAACTCCTCGTTTCTTCGCCTCAATTATGGCATCCATAATTTTATCGGTGGGGTATTTTTCGGCGTCTTTGTAAACCATAAAAAACATGATTATCCTGATTTTTGTTTTGGCAGTTTTGAGCGCATTTACAAGAAAATACAAATATTGTGTATCATCCAAAACAGATGCGCCTTTGTATTCACCTACCATTTTTTCTTCCTGATTTTTTACAAACAAGTTATTTTCAAAGTCTTCTTTAATCCTGCTTGCCCTAACTCTACGGTATTTTCCAAATTTCGGGAAGTGATTTTTTTTGATGTAATTTACGATCTTATCTAATTCCCCAATAATTTCTTTTTGAAATGATGGAGTTAAAGATGTTGTTCCACCATCTTCGAAAAAGTATCTTTCTCCATTTTTTAGAACTTTCAGGAAGTTATTAAAATCAGGTTTATCGATAAATGTATTTATACTTGAAGAAAATGTGGGTTTGTCATTATCTGGTACCGATGTAGAAACTGCGTATTGAATAGTTTTTATATCAATTTCGTCAATACCTTCTATTTTTAATAATTCATCAACATTAGTAAACCAGCCATTCTCATTTCTGAATTGAACTATTTTTTCTGAAATACTTTCGTTGATTATTGGAAGGGTTGCTAGTTCGTTGGCAGAAGCTGAATTCAAGTTAATCTTTTCGTGGTATTTTACAGTTTTTGTAAAATCAAACGATGCATTAAATTCGTCTGTTTCTTTCCAATAATAAACTTTATCATTTTCTTTTATAAGTTTTTTTGAATAAGTTCTCATCACTTTATTCAGACCGTCATCAATTGTTTTTAATATGTATTGATCGCGGATATCTTTGTCCAGATCAAGATCGTATTTAATTTGTCCGCCATTTAGAAGTGAAATTTCTATCAGCGATTTTTTTAGTTTATCATATTCTTCTTCAGACCAGTCAACTTCGGTTTTCCAGTCTTCAATAAAAGTTTCGAGTATTTTATTTGATATTTCCATTATAATACCTCCAATCCTGTTTTCCAAAGTTTATTAAACTCATGTTTTAATTCAAGGGCAACATCGCGCGAATAGGTAGCAATTGAATCCTCTTTATTTTTAAAAAAAGCTTTGTATTCCCAATTGTGCGATCCGGCAATCGTTATTTTATCATCAATAACCACATATTTGCTGTGTAAGCTGTAGTCGTCGTCGGGATTGGCGAATTTGATTGGGATCGATTTTTTGAGATACTCAAATGACACCTTGTCGTACATATCGATAACAATGTTTTTTTGAGAGTGACCGATAATAATTTTTACATCAACACCTTTCCAGGCTGCATACTTAAGTTTATTTATTAATGTCCTTATTTTCAGACCCTTGTCTTCCATGATATTTATAATAAATATGGAAACGTAGATATACTTTTTCGCGTAGTCGATTTTATTCAACAGGAATTTGTAATAATCCTGATCTGATAAAAGAACCGCTTTGTCAGTTTGGAAAAAGTTTTGTCGCATGGCTAATTCAATTTTTCAATCATTGTTTTGTATTCAACTATTTTTTTTCTTGCATTTGTTTTTAGAAAGCTTGAGATGATAAAGCTTTTATCGAGTTTTGCTTTTTTCTCTTTGAGGTTCAGGAGGTTCTTAACTTCTGCTTCATCGTTAACAATAGTCTGCTTTCGCTTTTCATAGATTTCTGTAAGAACTTCGTTTTGAATAGTTTTTATTTCAATGTTCTCCAAAAGATTGTCCAGAAATTCAATTTTATTAAACATTTCTTCTAAACTTTCCATAGCATTAATTTTAGTTTATGAACTTTTGGTATTCTTTAAAGACCTTATTAAGATTTTATGTAGCCACATATTTTTAAACAGGCAATTGCAATTATTGCGACATAGTAATAGTCAATTGTTGATTAATAATTGACTAACTGCCAAAGGCTGCTCCTGTTACAATATCCATCCAAAGGTTTCCCCCTAATTCATCCCACATATCATCTACAAGATCCTGGTATGAATAGTCCCATTCTTCGAAAGCTTCCTGATACTCTTCGTAAAGATCTTGCAAATAACTCATGTATTCATCATAATCCATTTTGTTTATTTTTTATATACTGTTGCATGTCCTTTTTTAAGCAATTCATCGTTAAGCGAAATATTGCTGTCTTTAACTATAATTGTGCCCAGGTACCTGCCATACAAATCCGGATCTTTTGCTGTTTCTAAAGTGATTTCATTTTTGTTTTCAGCCAGGCGCTTTTTCAGATAGTTTTTAGCGGCAATCCCTCTTTTGTATTCTTCGGAATTTTTTTTTCGCCTGAAGGTTTCGGGAGTGTTGATTCCTGCTAACCTGATTCTTTGGGAAACGGTTATTTTGAATCCAACGTCAACAACAACATCGATGGTGTCGCCGTCAATAATTTTTCCTGCTTTTGCTTTGTATTTGTACATGTTGTTCTTATAAAAAGATATACAAGTTAAGCTAAATTTCAACAAGTTACGCAAGATTTGTCTTAAAAGTTACATCGAAATAATAGGAAATTTAATTTATTTGTATTTTAAAAAATTTGCTTGTACGGTTTTTCTGAGTGCAAAATCTTTTACATGCCTATTCTAATTTATTTTGCCAATCAAATAGTTATGCCGCTATGGATTTTTTATTGGTCGGTACAATTTTTCATTGTAATGTTTGTTTTTTTTGTTATTCACGAATTTCAATTAGTAATTTATTGTTTAGTTCGCCTTCCAGCATAACTTCTTGACATGTTTCTAAAATAGAAGATACATCGCAATAATTCTAAAAGAACAATCACAAAAGTCAGAGAATAAATTAATTCCAAAATTTGTTTTATTTAACCTTAAAAACTACCTGCGTTGCTAGTCGTCACGTGCCTGTATTTGTTAATTTAAATTGAATGATGAATAATTTATTAACAAATGCTGATTTATGATGTAATCCGAATATTTTTGGTATTCTAAAATCGTTAATCGTTGTTCGATTTTAAAATACGAAAAATGATTAATTGCCAATTTTTGAGGCAATGCAAGGCCACTTTCTCAGAGGGTGTGATTTTTACTCCTTTTTGATCTCAGGTTGCCCATTCACTTCAAATTTGAAAATATCGTCGCGCGAATAGTGCCCAATTACATCGAAATCGAGTTTGCTTTCTGTAACTTCATCCAAATCAATTTTGGCTGTTAAAGCCCCGCCTTTATTAAAAAGAGGTCCGGCAATAATTTTACCCATCGGCGAAACAATTAAACTCCCACCGGGACAAATGTTTTCGGGCTCATTTTTTATCAAATGCTGATATTTTTCAGGGTACATCGATTTTGTAAAATATTGGTTACAACCCAGAACAAAACATCGGCCTTCCAAAGCAATGTGTTTCATTGTGGATGTCCATTCGTCGCGAGAGTCAGCCGTTGGCGCTATATAAATTTCAACTCCCTTTTTATACATTGCCATTCGTGCCAGTGGCATATAGTTTTCCCAGCAAATTAAACCACCAAGTTTCCCAATTTTAGTTTGAAAAGTAACCAAAGATTCACCCGCTGCTTCACTCCAAATTAAACGCTCGCTTCCGGTTGGTTTAATTTTTCGGTGAACGCCCAGTAAACCTGATTCCGGTGAAATGTAGAGTACTGAACAAAACAGACTTCCGCTTAAATTTTCTTTTTCAGTAACTCCAATTACCAAATATGTATTGTGCGATTTTGCTAAATTTTCAAGTCTTTTTCGGTCATCACTTTCCAAGTCGATACTGTTTTTGTAGTATTCCGAGTAAAGCTCCCGACCTTCTTTTGTTCGGCTGCCAATGTTTGCTCCAAAAGTAAATCCGCGTGGGTAACCTGGAATAAACGACTCGGGAAAGACTATTAAATTACAGCCAGCTTTTGCACGTTCTGAAACCAGTTTCTCAATTTTTTGGATTGTTTTTTCTTTGTCGAAAAAAACCGGACTTTCTTGAATAACACAGACTTTTACTTTCATTCTACTTTTTTATTCTGTCATTATTTCCATCAACTTATTTGCAGTAATTTCCCCTTTTTGTTTAATTAATTCCCGGGGCGTGCCATCGCCAATTTCATAGGTTACTGCTTCAGCAGCAAATTCATAAAACAAAAAGCTTGTTGAACTTATTCTTGGCCCGTCGTTAGTATTGGGTCGAATGTTGGGTTCATAACCTTCAATTTCTTGCCCAACTGCATTTATCATTTTTGGCACCAATCCGGGCATGTTCCCTTTTAACTCTGGGTTTATTGTGTAATAAATGTCTTGAAATGTAGAATGAAAATCAACGCCAAAATAGAATTTACCACCTTCGGCAACTTTGGTTTGCATAAAACTGCGTACCAATTGTGTTTCGGGTTGATTAAAATCTTCCCAGTCGCGATTTAAATCAATTCCCCCTGAACCGTGCCTCCAGTGTCCGTTGTCAACTCCATCTGGATTTACAAGGGGAATAACAAAAATATTGTATTCATCTCTGAATTTTTCAGCCAAATCATTTTCAGTGCAAAGTGTTTCAACAAACCATTTCATTGCCAGCCAACCAGTAACTTCGGGCGGGTGCTGCCGCGCCAAAACCATTATCATTTTTTCACTTTCGGTATTCCCAATTTGTAATGATTTAATCGGTCTGCCTTCAAAACTTTTTCCAATTTCAGATAGTGTGACAGAAGGTTTCTCTGCTAATTTTTCTGCCCAACTATTTATATGTTTTGATGTTATTAATTCCTGCGCTGCAATCCACAAAGTGTCAGGATTAATAGTAAGATTCATTGTACAAAATGTGGGATATTCCCCTTTTGCTATGGATGCAGTGTCTGTCTGATAATTAATTGAATCCAGCTTGTTCCAGCTTAATCCGTTGGTACTAAGTTTTGGGTAATAACGGTGAAAAACACCTTCGTTGTATGTAATTTTTAGTTGAATATTTTGCTGCGTTTGCGACCAAATTTTAAAGGCGTACCACGGACTGCTGTTAATGGGTGTATTTTCTGGTGTAATCAAAACAGTTACTTCATTGTTGCCTGTTAAGGTAATTCCATTCAAACGTGCCCCGTCGAATTCGTTAGAACAATAAATTTCATTTCCCACATCAAACGTTTTTTTCAATTGGTATTGAATTGGACGTGTTAATGTACTTACCTTTTTTATAGGTGCTTGTCCTTTCCATTGTGCCTCTATTGGTTTGCACGACCAAATTGCTAAACTTGCTATTGCAAAAAGTAGAATTTTGTTGATTTTCAATTGTATCATATTTAAAAATATAAGTATGTGTTTTGCCTGTAAATCTTTATTCACTCAATAAGGTTGCAATTAACTCCTCAGTTTCTTTTTTGTATTGCAAATAATTATCGCCTGTTCCCGGCCCTGAAAAGCCGGTATGTATTTCTCTGACTTTTCCCGATTTATCGATAAAAATAGCAGTTGGGTAGGAGATTACTTTATTTAGCATTGGCAAAGTTTCGGCTGCCAGTTTTTTATTTGCAGAACCAGCCAAAAGCAATTCGTAGGGAACATTTAAATCTTTACGGAAACGTTCAATTCTTTTCTTGAAATAGTCGAAATCAGTCTTGGTTTCAAAATCTAGCCCAATAATCTCAAATCCCAGAGGCACGTATTTTTTGTGAAGTTCAACCAGATATTTAGTTTCATCCATACAATTCGGGCACCACGTTCCAAATATTTGAACAAGTACAACTTTGTTTTGGTATTTTTCATCTTGTAACGAAACCATTTTTCCATCTTCGTTTGGGAAGGAAAATGTAATTTTCTCATGACCCGGATTTAAGAAAGTTAATGTTTTCATGTCAGCCAATTTTGGTTTATCTGTTTTTTGCGCCACCCATTTTTGACTCCATGTATTTCCCGATTTGAAAACACCTTTTAATTCACCATTACTGTTTTGCGTAGCTTCAAATAAAAACGCGTGTGCTCCATCGAAACACGAGAGTTGCAATTTGTTTCCATTTACAACTCCTTGCAAGTAGCGATAATCACCAGTTTCGGTTTGAAAAGTTCCCGTAATATAATTTCCCTTTTGATCAAAAGTTCCAACTGCCGGGCTCGAATCGTTTTCAGAAATAAAACTTGCCTGCCACTTTCCTGTTAGATTAGTTGTTGCATTTTCCGAAATTTCGAAACGTTGTACAATTCCATATTTTCCAGAAAATGGGATAGCAGATATTGTAGATTTATTGTAGTTGTAATAGTCCCCGGAAATGGAATTCCCATTTATTCTTCCTTTAAATTCAGAACCAAAAACTGGCATTTTAATAAATACTGAGTCGTTTTTATATGCTATTTCTGAGACTGTTATTTTTTCTTCAGCATTGGTAATAATTAGTTTGTGGGCATCCAAAGCTTCAACATTAAAAGGAATAATTTTATTGGCATTTTCCGTGTCGATTTGAAGTTGAAATAGCCAGTTTCCTTTTTTGAGAGTGTTTTCAGTTTTGTTTACATTACAACTATAAATAGCGAATAAAAGAATTGCATAAAGAATGAGTTTTTGCTTCATACTATTAAACTTTATTTTGAGTTAAAACTAATATTTTTTAAAGAGTTATTGAAGTGTGGAAGCAATTACATTCAAAACACTATTTTTGAGAGAATTTTGAAACGAAAATCATGCAAAAAATACACGTTGGATTTTTGGGAGCTGGTGGAATTGCGCAAGCTCATGTTTATTCAATTCAGGCATTAAAATTTTATTACGGCGAAATTCCTGAAATAATTCTGGAATCTGTGGCATCGGCTCGTGAGGAAAGCCGTGAAAGTTTTGCGAAGAAGTTTGGTTTTAAATGTGCCCAAACGGTTAAGGAATTCTCTGCAAACGAAAAAATAGATGCGGTATTTATTTTGGGGCCAAACAAAGTTCATTTCGAACATTTTAAATTGGCACTTCAAATGCCAAACGTTAAATATATTTATTTAGAAAAACCAGTTTGTTCGTCTCAAAAGGAAGAGGAGGCGATGAAAGAGTTGCTTAAAAATGCTGATTCATCAATAAAGATTCAAGTTGGATTTCAGTATTTGCAAACTTCATCCGTGAGGGAGGCATTGAATTTTTGGAAGTCTGGTGAATTAGGAAAACCCATTCATTTTGATTTAAAATATTATCATGGTGATTATTTGCAGGAATCCTATCGCGAAAAGCGTGTAACTCGTTTAACACCAGCACCCGATGGCGGTGCAATGGCTGATTTAGGTTCGCATGGAATAAGTTTATTGATGGCTTTTATGGGCGAAAAATTGCAAATAACAAGCGCATTGCAGGGTGGAAATTTTCAAGGTGTTCCATCCGGATCTGATTTATTTAGTTCTTTAGCTTTAATTGAGCCTGAAACGGGGGCAGTTGGAAATATGTCGGCAAGTAGAATTAGTTCGGGAACGGGAGATTTGGTGTATCTGGAAATTTACGCAGAAAAAGGTGCTATTCGTTACTCCTCGCAAAATTCAGAATATTTTGAATATTATTTGGAAGGTTCAAATCAATGGATAAAACAGATGGTTGGAAGTAATTACAAACCGGTTACCAGTTTTCCGTCGGGGCATGTTCCGCCCGGTTGGTTGCGTTCCATGGTCCATGCGCATTATCGGTTTTTTACCGGTGACGATAAACAATCATTCAATACCGATTTAAATCATGGATTGGCAGTACAGCGAATTGTACGTGAAACGGCTGATCATTTATTAATATTAGAAAAAAATATCAAAATGGCTAAAAGAAGTAGTGGGGTTTTACTTCATATTTCATCGCTCCCGGGAAACGAAGGAATTGGAACATTGGGGGAAAGTGCTTTTCGGTTTGTTGATTTTTTGGCTGAAAATAACCAGAAATTGTGGCAAATTTTACCGCTTGGGCCGGTGGGGTTCGGAAACTCGCCATACCAATGTTACTCGGCATTTGCTGGCAACCCACTTTTTATTGACCTCAATTTACTGGTAAATGACCTGCTTTTACAAGACCATGATCTGAGAAACAAACCAAAATTTTCTTCCCGGCGAGCTGATTTTCAGAAAATAGGAAAATGGAAAAACCCCTTGTTAAGAAGAGCTTTTAAAAATTTCGCAAGCAAAAGCCAGGACGGATTAAATGTTAATTACAGTTCCTTTTTAGAAAAAAATGAGTGGTGGCTAAATGATTACGCGCTTTTTATGGCTGCCAAAAAATACTTTAAAAATAAAGTTTGGAATGATTGGGACGATGAAATAAAACGAAGGTTAGAAAAATCGCTAAAAAAATTACGCGTTGAACTTGCTGGTGAGATAGAATATCAAAAGTTTTTGCAGTTTTTGTTTTTCAAACAGTGGTTTCAGCTAAAAGAATATGCCAATTTAAAAGGGGTTAAAATTATTGGAGATGTCCCATTGTATGTTTCAACCGATAGTGTTGATGTTTGGGCTAATACCGATATTTATCAATTAGATAAAAACCTGAAACCAACCCAGGTTGGGGGAGTGCCACCTGATTATTTTAGTGAAACAGGTCAATTATGGGGAAACCCTGTTTTTAACTGGCAGCGTTTAAAAGAACGCGATTTTGACTGGTGGATTGCAAGGTTATATTTTAACCAGAATATGTTTGATTTGGTCCGTATCGACCATTTCAGGGGCTTGGAGTCGTTTTGGTCGGTGCCGGCAAATGAAAAAACAGCCATAAATGGTGAATGGATTCCTGCTGGTGGCAATGAATTAATGGCAAAATTTAAGGAACAGGCTGGTGGTTTGTCGTTTATCGCGGAAGATTTAGGAGTAATTACACCTGAAGTTGAAAAATTGCGGGACGATTTTAAATTACCCGGTATGAAAGTACTACAGTTTGCTTTTTCTTCAGATAAAACTAACGAAAACCTGCCGCACAATTATGGTAATAATTTTGTTGTTTTTACAGGTACCCACGACAATAATACAACACTTGGCTGGCTGCGTTCGGTAAAAGGTGAAGAAAAGAAGCTGGTCAATATTTATTTGGGAAGGAGAAAAAAACAAGCCTTGAAAAAATCGATTGAAATGGCCTGGTCGTCTTCGGCAAAAATGGCAGTTATACCATTACAGGATTTACTCGGGTTTGGATCAAAAGCGCGGATGAATACTCCGGGGATTTCGTCGGGGAATTGGGGATGGCGTTTTCAATGGGGACAGCTAAAACAAAAACACTCAAAATTCCTTAAAGAAATTACAAATAAGTATAACCGGTAATTTTATCGCAAAATAGTATTGCAAAACGTTTGTGAATTTTGACGCCCTTCAATAAAGATTTTATTTATTATCACAGATTTCCGGTTAAAACTAGAGATTACTTCGCTTTGTCGCCAACGATGTGACAATGTAAGATATTGTTTCATAATGAATTACCAAATCTCAATAATTGTATTTTGGGGTTTCTGTTGTTGGCAAAGAGTGAAGCAAACTATTTCAACATCTTCAAATTTACCGGATAGTAGTAATTAACTATTTTGGATTTAGATTTTTATGAAGACTTGTAATACCAATTGTACTTTGAAATGCCGTATGGCAATTTCGAAGTTTATAATGGTTAATGCCGATACTACAACAAAGGAGTATGCTGAGTAAAACGAAAGTATGCGACATTTGATTGTTAAATCGGTATAATTGATTTTTGTGATTTTGTCGTTCAGTTTTCTGAGAATGTTTGACATTAGTACCAAATAAAAAACACCGTAAAATTTGATTTACAGTGTTTTATGTTTTTATCGGTGATCCCACCGGGATTCGAACCCAGATCATAAGAACCGGAATCTTACATTCTATCCATTGAACTATGGGACCAGTATCTTGATGTGCTGTAAAAATAGCAAAAATCCTTTTTAAACTACAATCATTTATTTCCTGTAATTCAAAAATCTAAACCGGAATAAATGAAAAATTGTTGATTTCACAAACGAAAAAATCTTTTATGATATTTTTAATGGATTATCTACTTTGGTTTTTAACAGGGCAATTTCCAAAACATCCATAATGGTTTTTACAAAATGGAATTTCAACCCTTTTAAATAGATTTCCTTTATTTCTTCCAGGTTCTTTTTATTTTGTTCAGAAAGGATTATTTCAGTAATCCCGGCACGTTTGGCAGCCAATATTTTTTCTTTGATGCCTCCTACCGGAAGCACTTTTCCACGCAATGTAATTTCTCCTGTCATGGCCATGTTTTTCTTTACTTTTCGTTGTGTGAAAGCCGATGCCAGTGATGTCACCATTGTAACACCCGCCGAAGGCCCGTCTTTTGGGATTGCTCCTTCCGGCACATGCACGTGTACATTCCAGTTACTAAAAACTTCCGGTTTTAGTTGTAATTCATCGGCATGAGATTTTAAGTATTCATGTGCCAGCATTGCCGATTCTTTCATTACATCGCCCAGGTTTCCGGTTAATGTTAAACCGCCTTTTCCTTTGCTGAGGCTGGTTTCAACGTAAAGGATTTCACCGCCAACTGCTGTCCACGCAAGTCCCGTAACTACTCCTGCAAAATCGTTTCCCTGGTATTTTTCTTTTGAATATTCGGTTACCCCGAGGTATTCGCGGATATCGGTTTTTGCCAGTTTTTTATTGTATTTTTCTTCAAAAGCAATTTTTTTGGCGATACGCCTGATAACCTTGGCAATTTTTTTATCCAGTTCGCGAACTCCCGATTCGCGTGTGTAACCGTCGATAATAATTTCAATCACCTCTTTTGGGAATGTCACGTCGCCTTTTTTTAGCCCGTGGTTTTTTATTTGTTTAGGAATCAGGTGACGTTTGGCAATTTCTATTTTTTCTTCCACCAGGTAACCACTAACCTCAATCATTTCGAGGCGGTCGCGGAGTGGGGGGGCGATTGTGCTCAAAGTATTGGCAGTAGCAATAAACATAACTTTCGACAGGTCGTAATCTACTTCAACATAATTGTCGTGAAATTCGGAGTTTTGTTCCGGGTCGAGTACTTCGAGCAATGCCGAAGCAGGATCGCCATGGAAATTTTTTGACACTTTGTCTATTTCGTCAAGAATAAATACAGGGTTTGCCGATTTTGACTTTTTAATATTTTGAATAATCCGGCCCGGCATTGCACCAATGTATGTTTTTCGGTGCCCACGGATTTCCGATTCGTCGTGCAGGCCGCCTAAACTCATACGTGCATAATTCCTGTCGAGTGCGCGGGCAACCGATTTTCCCAACGATGTTTTTCCAACTCCGGGAGGGCCATACAAACAAAGAATTGGCGATTTCATGTCGTTTTTCAGTTTCAAAACAGCCAGGTGTTCAAGTATCCTTTCTTTTACTTTTTCCAGTCCGTAATGGTCTTCATCTAAAACTTTGCTGGCATTTTTTAGGTCGAAGTTATCGTTGGTATATTCGTTCCAGGGCAATTCGAGCAAGGTCTGGCAATAGGTGAATTGTACCGAATATTCGCCGGCTGCCGGATTTAACCGTGCCAGTTTCTCAACTTCTTTTTCAAAAAATTTGGCAACCTCTTCAGTCCATTTTTTTGTTTTGGCCTTTTCTTTTAAATCTTTAATTTCCTGTTCTACCGGATTTCCACCAAGTTCATCCTGTATGGTTTTCATGTGCTGGTTTAACATGAATTCGCGTTGTTGCTTGTCCATGTCGGTTTTTACCTTTTTCTGGATGTCATTTTTCAGCTCCAGCATTTGCACTTCTTTTACCAGAAAACTAATGGCTTGTATTCCGCGGTCTTTTATATTTTCAATTTCCAGCAGGTTTTGTTTATCTAAAACATTAATATCGGTATTTGAACAGATAAAATTGATTAGGAAAGTTGAATTTTCTATATTTTTTACAGCGAATGTTGCTTCAGGTGGGACATTAGCCGAGAATTGCGCGATTTTTATTGAGAGGTCTTTTAGAGAGCCAATAATAGCATCAAATTCGTTGTCGTTATTGGGGAGGACATCGTTCAGTGCTTCAACTTTAGCTTTAAAATAAGGATCTTCTGAAATAAATTCATTGATTGAATAACGTCTTTTTCCCTGTATAATTACCGATGTAGAACCATCGGGCATTTCAAGTATTTTTAGTATTTCGGCCACGGTGCCCACCGAATATAAATCGGTGGTTTTAGGTTTGTCGATTGTGTAGTCTTTTTGTGCAATGGTCCCCAGTAACCTGCTGCCCTGATAAACATCTTTAATAAGCTTCAAAGATTTTTCGCGCCCAACTGTTATGGGCAAAACTACTCCCGGGAATAGTACTGTATTTCGCAGTGGTAGAATTGGCAATACATCGGGCACTTCGATGTTTTTTAATTCGCGGTCATCACCGTCGGCGATAATCGGTAGAAATTCCGATTCACCATCCATCATTCCTGAAACAATAATATTTTGTAGTCCTGTATTTTTAATTTTCCCCATTTTATTCAAATTAGTGACATACTGTCGGAGTTATAAGCGATAATTTAGTATGGAAGCTGGTTTGCAATTGCTATGCCATAAGAAGAAAAGTATTAAACAAGCAATTTGTTCAGCAGGTTATTTTAAATCACCGACAAAATTGCACACTGGCGCAAAAAAAAAGCTCCTAACCTGGAGCCTTTTTATATTTGTTGCAAATAATTTTACTTTTTCCTGCCTTCCATGTGTTTTCCGTAACGGCTCATAAATTTATCCACACGCCCTGCGGTGTCAACCAATTTAACTTTACCAGTGTAAAACGGATGCGAGGTATTAGAAATCTCGAGTTTGTACAAGGGGTATTCAACGCCCTCAACTACTTCTGTTTCCCTGCTATTAACGGTAGATTTAGTTAAAAAAACATGTCCGTTCGACATATCTTTGAAGGCGACAATTCTGTATTCTTTTGGATGTATTCCTTTTCTCATTTCACTATTTTTTTATTCTGAATGGTTACATTTAAAAACTGTAATCCATACTTACATTATTGATACTAACCTATTTTTGGGCTGCAAAGATAAATATAGTTCGCTATAATCCAAAACCGAATCCTTTTTTTATTGACAAAAAGGTGCTTTTTATTTGATAGCTTCGTCACCAATTATTGGCGCCCTGGTATAAGGTTTATTGCGGTCGAACAAATATCTCATTGTGTAATGTGTTTTAGCTTTTTTCCCTCCGGTAGCCTCGTACATGGCTATAATTTTCGGGTTGAAATCGCCTGCCCACGAAAGTTCAACCTCTGTATATTGAGGTTTCTTTTTCATTAATTTTTCCTG
>Ga0233447_1001178_pt1 | contig 23330 bp, 22 predicted proteins | sample SI_124_October20_3_FD_183014 | JGI IMG/M metagenome (GOLD analysis project Ga0233447, IMG submission 183014) | Seawater microbial communities from Saanich Inlet, British Columbia, Canada - SI_124_October2016_135_MG | ecosystem: Environmental > Aquatic > Marine > Inlet | place: Canada: British...
TTTTCCACGAAACTTTGTTTTTTAGGCAACATCTTATTGATTTATTAGGGCTTCGCCCCGATAAAGTCCCAGAATCTAACGATTTTTTGCAGCTTTCTTTATGCTGATTTTTTACCGGACAGTAGTGCAATAACCTCTATTTTAAGCTATCCAACAAATTATTATAGAAAACATCTCCATCAACAATAGATTTATATCTTAAACCTTGAGTCAAAAATGGTAGAAAACCACCTGTTAACTGCTCAAAGCTATTTATATTAGAAAACACATGTAAAACACCTTGAATAATAAAAGACTTTTTAAGCTTTCTAATTGTTATTCCACATATTTTATATCCATCAACATACAGCTCATAAGGATTATAGTAACTAGCACAAAAATCTATATTAGCCATAGAAAAAGCCTTACTTTCAATCTGAACTTTAACTCCATTTTTTACTAATAATTCAGCAACAAGGTCACTCACCCACCCCATCTTTTCCTTCATTTTTTTTGGAAAATATAAATCAGAAAGACTACCAACACAAGAAAACACAATATCACCTTCAGAATGAAACACATACCCACCACCGGTAATCCGCCTAGAGTTATCTATAAAAGAAACAGCCTCTAACATCTGTTGTTTATAACTATAAGTAATACTTTTTTGTGGCCATTTATAAATCCTAAAAAATCTTTTATGCTTCTCATAAAAGCCTTTTTCAAAGTCTAAAATCAGCTTCTCATCAAAAGCCATATTACTTTTAGCATCTTTTTCTGAGTTATCTAGTATTAAAAAGTCTTTTAACATTCTTTTATTAAGGTCTGATTATTTTCACTTTATCTACGGAACAATCTATAACTCTAGAGGCTTCCCCCAATGGCGGAATAAAACTATTACAAACAAAATCAACAGCACTAATAATTTCTCCTGGAATATCTTTATATTGATTAGCTTCTTTCTGCTTTGAAAAATTCGCACTAGTCGAAACCAAAGGCTGCCCAACACAGTCTAATAAATAATTTAATGGTTCAAAAACCGGCAACCTTATCCCAATTGTTTCCTTGCCACCAGTCACATACCCTGGGATATTTTCACTTTTTTGAAAAACAATAGAAATAGGCCCCGGCCAAACATCATTTATCATGTTTACTTGCCAATCCTGAAGTTCTTTAACACAACCCACCAAGCTATCCATGCTTGAAATAACAATCAATAAGGGCTGGTCTTTCGGCCTACTCTTAATCTTATTAATTCGCTCAACAACACCTTCATCAATAACACCAGTAATCCCCCAAATAGTATCAAAAGGAAAAACACCAACATTCCCTTGTCTAAGTTGCATAGCAATATTTTCTATCTCTTTTTTATTAAATTTCATATTTAAATATTTATAACATCTTTCCATAAAAAACACCTACAAACAAATTGTTGTTTTTTTTCACAGCAACTAAATCATAAAAAAAACTAAAAACAAGTAACTTTTTATTGTTTTTTAACAAAACAGAACAGACAACACTGAATTAATCGAGTTTTTTTACATCATTATTGCAATAAAACCCAAAATAAATTACAATCACTCCTTATTTTTTATTGAGGAGATCAAAATTATGTATAAACTGATAGCCCTTCCAAGAACAGATATTGCAATTCCCGTTCCTGAAGAAACATTAACAACAGAAGTAAACACTTCAAAAATAGGACCAGAAAACCCTGCTCCATCAACAACACTATCAAGTCTACCAGCCTGGTTAGGTGGTATCAGTGGCCTGCTTTTTGGCGGTTGGACACTTTTTAGCACCAACCAAAATCCACGTATCAACCTTTGTGGACCAAGCACTATACAAGGAGGACAGACTTACCACTACCTACAAAACCCATTACACACAGACACCCCCTCAGGATTTTCACCCGAGTCATTCTCTGGGTTAATGGCTGCTACTGGAACTTGCGCCGGCTTTTTGCTTGGAAAAGGTATTAATTATGCAACAAGATCCTGGCAAACATATATGCTAGAACAAAGACTAGACCATAAAAAATCTATTTATAGAGCCGATCTAAGATCTGACAAAGTTCTTGCTCTAGCAAAAAAATTATATATAACAGAAAATGTCCAGTTTCTTAGAGCCGCAGATATATACTTTGATCAAACAAAAAAAACACCCTCTGATATCAATGCTCTATTAGAATGCTTTATTTCTTCTACCAGTCAATCTCAAGTAAATATAAATGCTAAACAAAGATTAAACTTGGAAAATGCGGCAAGACACACAGACCGCCAGCTTAGAATAACAAGTTTCTCGTATGCACTAGAAAAAGCTACTGCAGAAATAGAAAAACTATTATCAGAAAATCTAGGCCTATCTCTTTTAGATTAAATCAAAAACCCATAAAGAAAAAAACTTTATGGGTTTTTATATATACCCAAACCAAATTTTTCAACCATATCCTCTTCAAAAGAATAATAATCATTTTCCTCAACCCACTTTTCTATATCCAAAGAAAAATCCTCTCGAATTTTTTTATCCTTAACACCAAGAACCTCACTAATAACCAACCGGCCATCAATCCCAGTGTAAGAGCAAGACTTACAGCCATTAGCTATATACTTTCCCTCAACTTCATCATAAGCCCTACAACACTGACACAACCTTAACCCAAGCTTCTGAGAAACAACTCCCTTCAAAGAGTTCATAACCAAAAAAGGATCCAAATCAAAATTTGCCAACCTAAGCAAAGTAGACCTGATATCTGAAGTATGTAAAGTAGCCAACACCAAATGCCCCGTATACGCTGCTTCTAATGCGATTTTCGCCGTCTCTCTATCTCTTATCTCACCAATCATAATAATATCCGGATCTTGCCTCAAAACAGACCTCAAGGCACTACAAAAATCATAACCAATAGCAGCGTTAGTCTGTGATTGGCGAACACCTTTAATCACAGCCTCAACAGGATCTTCTATGCTAACTATATTCTTTTTATAATTCGCCACAAGATAATTCAAAAATGAATATAAGGTAGTCGTTTTCCCAGAACCTGTTGGCCCAGTAACCAAAATCAACCCTGATTCTTTTTTCAAAAAACTAAAAATCATGGATAGGGCTTTCTTACTAAAACCCAAATCTAAAAGACCTCTATTAAAACCATCCTCATTAAATAACCTCAAAACAAAATCCTCGCCATATATTGTTGGTAAAGAAGAAACCCTAATATCAAAATCCAAACCATCCAACTTAAAAGACATCCTACCATCCTGCGGTTTATTAGATACTGATATATCCATATGAGAATGAAGCTTAAGTAAAGATTTTAGTTTTATTACCAACTCTTTTTTATACTCACAAACAGGCTGCATCTCACCATTAACACGAAAACTAATACACACCGCATCATCTATAGAGTTAATGTGTATGTCAGATGCTTTTTTAGCTATCGCTTTTAGTATTATCTTATCTAAAACAGTAACAGAGCTACCCTCATCTTTCTGTAACCCCCAATAACTATCTATATCTTCCTTTACAACTAAAACAATCCCCACCTTTTTGGGAGCAACTAAACTCTCAACCTTATTAATCAACCTACTAAACGGATTATTAATAGCCACTAAAAGCCCTTTATTGTCCTCAAAAATAGGAACCATCAAACTCTTTTCAAACTTACTTAATTGAATTTTATTATTTTTAACACACTCATCCACAACAAGCTCTGCTATTGGTTTAAAAGGAATATTTAGTTTTTTTGAAATTGCCTCTAAAAGCAAAGGCTCTGAAACTTGAAGCGTATCTTTTAATACATCAAACAACTCTTCTTGAGAAAAATCTTTAAAAGCTATTAAAGACTCTTCACTTAAAAGCCCACTATCTACAGCTATATTATATAGGATGATCCCCCCCCCTTTTTTTTTATGTGTTATTCAGAAATCAAAACTTTCTTTAAAACATCTATCTCACTTAATGCTTTTCCAGTTCCCAAAGCCACACACTGTAAAGGTTTTTCTGCTATTGAAACAGAAATATTTGTTTCCGCTTCAATATGCCTATCTAAACCTCTAAGCAATGCGCCTCCACCAGCCAATGTTATACCCATATCCATAATATCCGAAGATAATTCTGGAGGTGTTTTTTCTAGTGTTGTTCTAATACCATCAACAATTGTTTTAATTGGCTCTTTTAACGCCTCTCTAATTTCTGATGATGTTAATGTAAAAGTTTTTGGTAAACCAGAAACCAAGTCTCTACCTTTTACTTCTAGTGTTTTTTCTTCTCCAAGATCAAAAGATGATCCTAATTTAATTTTAATATCTTCCGCAGTTCTTTCTCCAATCAAAAGCCTATAGTTTTCTCTGCAGTGGCTTATAATCGCCTCATCCATCTCATCTCCAGCAATCCTAATTGATTTTGAAACAACAATTCCACCCAAAGAAATAACCGCAACTTCCGTTGTGCCACCACCAATATCAACAATCATACTACCTGTTGGCTCAGACACTGGTAAATTTGCTCCAATAGCCGCAGCCATTGGCTCTTCTATCAAATAGGCCTCTTTAGCACCCGCACAATATGTCGCATCTAGCACAGCTCTCTTTTCAACCCCTGTTATACCAGAAGGAACACCAACAATAATTCTAGGTTTTGCCATCCATTTATTAGGCGTTGCTTTTTTAATAAAATATTTCAGCATTGTTTCTGTAATATCAAAATCCGCAATAACACCATCTCTTAATGGTCTGACAGCAATAACATTACCAGGTGTTCTACCTATCATCCTTTTTGCTTCATCACCAACTGCCAAAACTTTATTTTTTTGACTATCCAAAGCAACAACCGATGGCTCATGAATAATAACACCATCACTATGCGTATAAACCAATGTATTTGCTGTACCTAAATCTATACCTAAATCACATCTCAAATTTGGAAAAACCTTGCTCAATATACCCATCATAATTTGCTCTCCTACGAATTGATAATTAATTTTTACTAAATCCCCAAACACATCTATATTATTTGTGGAAGAAAGTTATTATAGCAAATAGGCATTTCGTACAGCAAGGTATATTAATCCACATATTTTTCAATGTTTTCATACAGAAAAAAAGTCATAAAGATCCTTCAGAATCAATATAGTGCCCCTGAGACTTGCTTATACATCTTTTATTTGATAATATTCATCGTTACTTGAAAATTTAATAACTCACGGAGACTAATCTCCGATAATAACAGGAGGCTGTAATGGCACTTATAGGAAACAAAGAAAAAAATGACGTTGTAAAAAATTTCAGAAAACATGATACCGACACGGGTTCTAGTGAAGTTCAAATTGCAATTCTTACTGAAAAAATAAATCATTTAGTAGAACACCTCAAAAAACACAAAAAAGATCACCATACCAGACGTGGCTTATTAATAATGGTAGGACAAAGAGTTCGCTTACTTCGTTATCTACAAAGAAAAGATATTGCTAGTTTCAAAAAAATAACAAAAGATCTTAAACTTAAAGTTAAAGCCCTAAGTTAATTTGCAAAAAATTTATCAGCAAAATTTATAATACAGTATACTATATAAGTATAGTATTATACCCGTTTATGTAATCAAGAAAGGATTCAAAATGCTAACAAATGAAAAAAGCTCCAGCAAAGTAATTGGAGATAAAAATATTACTATCAAAACAGGGGTTATGGCTAAGCAAGCAAACGGCTCTGTTCTTGTAGAATGTGGATCATTAACATTACTAGCAACCGCTGTAATGTCTAAAGAGCCTAAGGTGGGTATAAACTTCTTCCCTCTTACAATAGAGTATTCTGAAAAAATGTATGCTTCAGGTAAAATACCTGGTGGTTTCTTCAAAAGAGAAGCTCGCCCAACAACAGATGCAACGCTAATAGCTCGTCTAATCGATCGACCAATTAGACCCTGTTTTCCAAAAACACTAAAAAACGATGTTCAAGTTATCATAACTGTCCTCTCAAACGATATCGATGTTTGCCAAGAGTCTATAAGTATAATCGCTGCTTCAGCTGCATTATCTTGCTCTGACATCCCATTCACAAACTCAGTTGGTGCCGTTGTAGTTGGCGAACACAATGGAGAGTTAATCATAAACCCATCAAACGATATTCTTCAGGAATGCAGCTTAAACATTGTAGTTGCAGGAACTAAAGAAGCTATTTTAATGGTTGAAGCTGGCGCTAACGAAGTATCAGAAGAAACTGTTATTAAAGCCATCGCTTTAGGCCACGAAAGCATTAAAGAAATAGTTGCCCTTCAAGAAGAGTTGGTTGCTCAAGCAGGAAAACCAAAGTTACCAGCACCTGCTGATATTGTTGATGATGAAATAGAAAATAAAATCAACGCAATTCTTGCTGACAGAGTTGAAAAAAATCTGCAAGACGGCAATAAAAAAGAAACAGAGCTTTTCTTCGAAAATCTATCTGAAGAAGTTATTACTGCATGTGTAGACGAAACCAAAGAAAATCTAGAAACAGTAAAACACATCTTCAACAAACTAAAAAAAGCCAAGATCAGAAATGCAATCATTGTAAATAAAGTCAGACCTGATGGCAGAAAACTAGATGAAATCCGACCAATCGAATCACAAGTTAGCATACTACCAACACCACATGGCTCTGCCTTATTTACAAGAGGTGAAACTCAAAGCTTAGGCGTTGTCACTCTCGGCACATCCCGCGATGAACAAATGATAGATGGCCTAGAAGAAACATATACCAAAGACTACTATTTCCACTACAACTTCCCACCATACTCTGTAGGTGAAACAGGGCGTATTGGAACTGGTCGCCGTGAACTTGGACACGGCGCATTAGCAGAAAGATCACTAAAACCTGTCCTTCCAGAAAAAGACAAGTTTCCATATACAATTCGTATAGTTTCTGAAATCCTAGAGTCTAACGGCTCATCATCAATGGCTTCTGTTTGCTCTGGAACACTTAGTCTTATGGACTGTGGAGTTCCTATCAAAGCACCAGTATCTGGCATTGCTATGGGTCTATTAATAGAAGATGGCAATTACTCCATACTATCTGACATACAAGGCTTAGAAGATCATTATGGTGATATGGACTTCAAAGTAGCAGGTACTGAAAAAGGAATAACCTCATTACAACTAGACATAAAAGTAAGTGGTTTATCACAACAAATATTAAAAGAAGCTCTAGAACAAGCAAAAAAAGGAAGATTACACATACTTTCTAAAATGCTTGAAACCATTAACCAACCAAGGGTTGATATTTCAGAAAATGCACCAAGAATCGAACATGTGACTATAGACCCAGATAAAATTGGTTTACTTATTGGCCCTGGCGGCAAAATGATTAAAAGCATCCAAGAAGAAACAGGTGCAACAATTAATATTGCAAATGACTCCTCTGGATTAGTTTGTGTTTCATCTCAAAACAAGGAAAGTTTAGAAGCGGCTATCAACAAAATTGTTCTTTTAACTAAAGATGTTGAAGCTGGTGAAGAATATGTTGGCAAGATTATTAAGGTAATGCCTTATGGAGCTTTCATAGAAGTATTACCAGGTAAAGAAGGCTTGTTACACGTTTCAACCTTCAAAGACAGAGTTAATGCTGAAGAATTCTTTACAGAAGGTCAAAGCATAACCGTAGTTATAAAAGAAATAGACAAGCAAAATAGAATCAGCCTTAAACCTAAAGAATAAATTTTATCAAAGTTTTTGTGGCAAAAGCCACAAAAACTTTGTATAATCAAAAAGCTAATTAACAAAAAAAATCAAATTTAGGAGGTCAGTTATTCATGAAAAAAATTTCTCTTGTAGTTTTACTTATTTGCTCTATATTTATTTGCGGTTTTTTTGGTTCTAAATCAAAAGATGCAGTTGCAACAATAGGTAGCAAAGCCATAACAAACGCAGATCTAAACGAAAAGATCAAAACATATCCTGCACAAATCCAACAAGCTCTTCAAACAAAAGAAACAAAGGCAAGGGTATTAAGCCAGATAGTTGATGAAGCTGTTCTTATTAAAGCAGCAAAAAATGCGAAATATTTCAAAACAAAAGAGTATAAGACTCAAGTTGAAAACGCAAAAAATCAAATAGCTATAAGCCTACTTATTCGCGATAAAATTGATAATCAAGCAACCATTACAGAAGATGATCTTGTACAGTACTTCCAAAACAATCCTGATAAATTTAAAGCTATTGAACAAAGAAAAGCACGACACATCTTATGTAAAACAAAAAAAGAAGCATACAAAATACGCCAAGCCACCAGAAAAGGTCGTAATTTTTCATCTCTTGCTAAGAAAAAATCTCAAGACAAGGGAACAGCAGAAAACGGTGGAGATCTTGGCTGGTTCACAAAAGGACAGCTTGTACCAGCTTTTGAAAAAGCAGCTTACAAGCTAAACAAAGGACAACTATCTCAACCAGTTAAAACTAAGTTTGGATATCACATAATCAAACTAGACGATATCAAAGCAAGACCAGCACTTAAGTATGAAGCAGTAAAAAACTCACTAAAACAAAGCCTTACAGCTGAAAAGAAAAAAATTGCTATGGACAAACTTCTTACAGACTTAAAAGAGCAATATAAAGTTAAGGTAAATGCAGCAAACATTAAGTAAAACTGTTTAAGCAAAAATATAAAACAACGTAAAGACAGGTCAAAAACCTGTCTTTACCTTTTTAAATAATGAAAAAAACAATAAAAACATCTGCCAAAATAAATTTAAGCCTACTCATATATTCACCAAGAAACGATGGCCTTCATCCCATTTGCTCTGTTTTTCAAAAGATATCTCTTTTTGACACTCTAAATATAGAAACAACAAAAAAGAAAACACTTGTACTTACCTGTAACAATCAAACAATAGAAACAGAAGATAATATAATAACCAAAATATACAACAAATTTAAAAACAAGCTTCCATTTGGCTTAAAAGTAAACCTATCCAAAAATATCCCAATAGGTGCTGGGCTTGGTGGGGGCAGCTCTAACGCAGCTGGATTTCTTCAATTCTTAAATAAAGCAGCAAAACTTAATTTCTCTGAAAAAAAATTAGTTAAAGTCGCTTCTTTTTTTGGGGCTGATGTACCTTTTTTTCTAAATAGTCAAACAGCTATAGTTAGAGGAATTGGCAACAAAATAACGCAGATAGAATCTGGCCCTTATCGCTACTTTGTTTTAATATATCCAAATATAGCAATAAGCACTAAAGATATTTATAACACTTTTGACAAAAAAAACACTGCAAAAAAAATTCCAGGTAGAACCCCCAAAAATATATCCAAATATCATCTAGGCCAAAACGACCTTAAAGATATTGCCTTTGGCTTATACCCTAAACTCCAAACAATAGAACAAAAACTTATTGAGCTTAATGCCCCACCACTACATATGTCAGGATCTGGTTCAACTTTATTTATTCCATTCAAAAAAAGAAAAGATGCACTAGCCTGGGAAGAAAAGATAAAAAAAATATATCCTAAATATCTAATCAGTTTTGTTAAAAGTGTTTAAACCTCTATATTATATCTAGCAAGTTTATTATAAAAAGTCGTTCTTGAAACACCCAAAGCCTTTGAAGCTTTACGAATATTACCATTTGTTACCCCCAAAGCATGCTTAATTGCTTTTTTTTCTATCTCCTCTAATGGAATAATATCCATAAATTCGCCTTCCACCGCACCAATCAGGTGTGTTTCCTTTTTTGCATCTGCTATAATCGGCATCAAACCAGGCTGCAAGTCTAACACATCAGCTGTAATCATATTTCCTTGTGAAATCACCACAGCTCTTTGCATTAAGTTTTCTAGCTCTCGCACATTACCATCCCATTTCTTACTTATTAAGTATTTTTCAGCGCCCTTACTCAAACCACTTCTCTCATATTTGAATTTCTCGCAATAATAATCTAAAAAATGATTAGCTAAAGGAACAATGTCCTCACCCCTATCCCTTAATGCAGGGATCATTATTGGGTACACATTTACCCTGTAATACAAATCCATCCTAAAAGCGCCATTATCCACCTCTTTTTTCAAAGACTTGTTTGTAGCGGCTATTATCCTTACATCAATATTGATTTTTTCAGACCCACCAACCCTTTCAATCTCTCTATTCTGAATAGCTCTTAAAAGCTTTACCTGAGCATCAAGTGACAGATCGCCTATCTCATCTAAAAACAAAGTTCCACCATCTGCCAACTCAAACTTACCCAAACGTCTATTCTCCGCACTCGTAAACGCTCCTTTTTCATGTCCAAAAAGCTCAGACTCTATCAAATCTTTTGGTATTGCCCCACAATTTAGCGTTATAAACGGTTTATTTTTTCTTTTTGAGTTGTTATGAATAACATTAGCCACCAAGTCTTTACCAGTACCACTCTCTCCCTCTAATAAAACCGTAATGTCATTTTCAAGTACCAACCCTATAGCTTGATAAACCCCTTTCATTGCCAAGCTATTACCAATTAAATCACCAAAATTTATATGGCCTTGCAAATAGTTGATCTGCTCTAACTGCCTTGAAATCAAACTTTCTTTTTCTGCTGTATATATCTCAAAAGTTAAAACCCCCAATAAATCCAATAAATTACCCAGTTTATTTAACTCTGGAGTATACATATACCCAGATTTAGCATAATAATCTTTAATAAAAGAGATAATACTAGCTTTCAAAGAAAAGATAAGCAGTGCAGTGTCTTTGGTTGTAAAACCATGCTGCACCTGCTCTTTTATAGTTTGATGCCAAAACTTTAATAACGGTTCAAATGTTTTTTGAGAACAATCTGGAATATCGCTAGACTCTACTGTTTTTAACAAATCTGTATAAAAATCTTTTGAAGTTGAAGTTAAATTTTTATTCTGTAAAATATCCGTACCAGAAAACCTAGGGTTTTCATTAAGCTCTTTTTGCCAGCGTTCAAAAATATCATCTTTATACTCTCTAAAAACACTCAAGAACTCTACATTTTTATCTTTAGACAAAAAAAACACCTCCCTAAAAGGGAATTGCTGTAAAATACAGAATTTACAAACAACCCATTGTGTTCAATTATTTAACACTTTTATTTTTTTTTCAATCTAAACTTTAAAACTTTTTTTTATTTTTTAATTCCCAAACCTTAATCATCATCAAAAAAGAATAAATGAAATTAAAACCAGCAACAACAAAACCACGCATACCATCTTTTATGCCCTTATGATGAAACAGTGTTTGAGTAAACATACCCATAGATCGAGTAAATATTGCCCACCTAGTTATTTTAAACTCATTCTTATCAAGAAAATACTCAGCCTCTAAGGCTGTATATTTATTTATTTTATTTATATATTCAAAAACAGAGTCGCAAGTATTATGATATATACAAGCCGCTGAACTTTCTAAAATTCTCTTTTTATTTCCAGAAGAATCGAATTTTTCATGGACAATTTTCTGCTCATTTGTAATCGTATTCTTTTTAATAAATCGAGTTTGATAATCTGGATACCAACCAGAAAACTTGACCCATCCACCTAACAAATAATTTCTTCGTGGAATCTCCATTGCAGAATATTCATCTTGAGAAGCAAAAGCCACAAGTTCTTTCTTCAAAGCGTCAGAAACACGCTCATCAGCATCAATCATCAACAACCACTCAGAACTTATCTTTTTAATTCCAAATAGCCTTTGATCTAAAAAATTAACAAACTCTTTTTGGAAAATATTTTCTGTGTGTGTTTTTGCAATAGCTACAGTTTTATCTGTAGAATAAGAGTCAACAACCACAATTTCATCTGCAAAAGAACAAGACTCCAAACATGCATCAATATTAAGCTCTTCATTTTTTACTAGGACTAAAACCCCTATCTTATTTCTTGCCACTATATGCCTCTTTAATATTTTTTATAAATAAATCCATACTAAAATTATTCTTAAATCGTTCATATCCAGCAATACCCATATGATCCCTTAACACTGTATTTCTAACCAAAACCTCCATCTTCTCAGCTAATGCTAGATCATTTTTCGCTGGAACCCGAAATCCTGTTTCACCATCTAAAACGCTTTCTCTAAAACCACCAACATCACTTGCTATCACGGGTTTTCCCAAGGCCATAGCCTCTGTTGCCACCAACCCAAAAGGCTCATAATCTGACGGTGTTAAAACAATATCAAAATACTTAATAAGCTCATAAGGGTTATTAATATGGCCTGTAAATACCACCTGATCTTGAAGCTGGTTATTATTAATAATAGCCTCTAACTCTGTTTTCAGACTATCCGCCTTAAGCAAATGATAATCACCTAAAATAAAAAGCTTTACCGGATAATGCTTAATAGCTACCAATGCTTTTAAAGCATATCGATGACCTTTCCAATCATCAATTCTACCAGTCATTCCAAAGATTATATCGTTTTTTTGGATATTATATTTTTTATTAAAAATCGCTCTATCTTCTACACAAATCTCTTTTGTTATCTGTTCATTTCCATAATAAAGTAGCTTCACGACCTTTTCTTTAATACCACTTTTTATTAAATGAGCCTGAATGCTCTTAGAAACAGCAAAAACCGTTGTGTTACGGCTAAACATATTAATCAGCTCTTTATCACCTTTTCTCACATCAAAATCAGCCCAATGAACAAAAGCTGGCTTTCTAAAAAGCCATGCAAAGTAAACAGGTAAGTACAAAGAAAAAATAGAGTTTGTGTGTACAATATCAATACGCTCTTTTCTTAACTTCCACCATAAAAGAACACACCCAATAAGCACATTAAATATCTGCCCCGAATGCAAAAAATACGTCTTAAAATCAATAACCATAGCCCCCTGTTTTTTTAATACACCTGGCAATTGTCCTTCAAAAGGCAATACAACAATCACCTTAAATTCTTTTTTTGGCAAATACTTACAAATATTAATTAGATTCCGCTCAGCACCACCAATAAAACCTGTCGGACTAAATAGTAAAATCGTTTTCATATACACAAAATCCTTATTAAATTCGTTTTTTTTCAAACCTTTTTTTATATTCAAAGGCTATTTTTTGTACATTATCCACCAAGCCCTCTTCATTTACAATTAAAGGTGGGTTAAATAGTTTTAAAGAAACCATTAAGCTCCAAAAAAACAAAAACAGCTTTCGCTTTTTAGAAAAATTATGAATGATCGTAACATCATATTCAATTAGTTTGCTATAAATATTTTTGGTCTTGATAGACATTAGGTTTACCCGTATACCAGCTTCTTTGAGTAAACCAGCATACTTTTTTGCGGAACTTTCCGTCTTATCATTATAAAGAACCAATATAGACATCGCTTTTTTAAACCAGTATCTAAATTGATCCTCAGACCTAACAAAACCCTCTCCTGCAAGAACTCTTTTAACTTTATCTACCATCTGCTCTATTTTGATATTATCCGAACAAATATCATAAGCACATCCTTCGTGGGGGCAAAACAAATCACAAGACTGGCTCTCTCTTATAATTAGATGCCTATTCCTCCAAGGTGCCCAACGAGTAGGCTTTACTTTTCTTGATGGAAAAATAGCAACTTGTGGCACACCTAAGGCCGCTGCCATATGAAAAGGCCCTGTATCAACACCGATAAAAACATCATAGCTCTTAATAACCGCAACAAGTTCTGGCAAAGATGTCTTGCCCATCAAATCTATAACAGAACCAGCCACCATATCTTTAAAAATACCAGCCGCTTTAAACTCTTTTTCAGAGTTCCCAGTAATACAAACATCAACATCTAAATCATCACGCAATTTATTTATAAATTTTGCATATTTATCAGGAGTTATTGGTCTGTTCCCAAAACCCACACCAATCTGCACGCCAACCAAAGGAACGGTCTCTCTTCTGCCATTCTCATTTAAGATTTTAATACCTGCTATTTCTGCTTTTTGGTCAGTAGAAAGAGAAAGTTTTATTTCAGGGTCCAAATCTATACCAAGCGACCTCATAAGCTGAAAGTTATACTCCACCACATGTTTAGTTTGATCAAACGTCTTTAAAAAAGAGCCATACTTCCTAAAAATAGGCCACAAACCTAGCTTTGCCTTATCACCTAACTGATACCTAATACCAGCCAAAATCGTCAACCAAACCTGTGGTGTTTCCGAGTAAAAATGAATTACTGCATCAAAATTGTAGTTTCGAATGAAACTTATATATTTAAAAAAGCCTAAATATCCTTGAGCCTCCCCAGTTTTAAACTTATCTAAGATAATTTCATCTATATAATCTTCATTTTTAATGATTTTCGCATTATAGGGTGACGCCAAAATCGAGATTTTTATATGTGGGTGCTTTTTTTTAATAACTCTAATACAAGGCAATGTTAAAACCATATCCCCCAAAGCATCTGGCCTCACAATCAATATTTTATTTATCTTATCCATTCTTATCTGCTTCATATTAGTATCCTAATAATACCACAAACTTAAACTCACCAAGATCTATATAACCATCAATTTGCGTTTATGGTATTATAAAAAAATGGTTACCGAAACACGTCTAAACAAAATCAAAAATGTAGTATCAAACCGCCAAAAAGATATCGTAGTTGTACTTGAAGACACCTATGACCCCCACAATGCCGAAGCTGTTTTTAGAAGTTGTGACGCATTTGGTGTTAAACACCTGCATCTGATCTTTATAAACCAAAAAACTTTCAACCCAAAAAAAATAGGAAAATCCAGTTCATCATCTGCTAATAAGTGGCTAGACTTCACCATTCATAACTCAACTGAAGAATGCCTTACAACTCTCAAAAAAGATGGTTATACAATTTTCGCAACCACGCTTGAAAATGATAGCAAGTCTATCTATGACACCAACTTTACAGCCTCAAAAAAAGTGGCAATCTTACTTGGCAACGAACACTCTGGTCTAACCCAAAAAGCCATCGAGCTATCAGATGAAAAGGTCATTATTCCAATGTGTGGAATGGTACAAAGCTTTAATCTGTCCGTCACCGCTAGCATCTTTCTATATGAAGTCTATCGTCAACGCCACCCAAACATAAAAAGCCACCTATTATCACAAGAAAAACAAAAAAAACTCGTAACAGACTATATTTTAAGATAATCAACAAAAAAAAAACACACAATCTCTTTCTGATGTATTTGATCTATTCCCCATTTTGGGCTAACATATCTCTGCACTTCACCAAGTGCCTATAATAATAAGGAGTTGATTAATAATGGCAAAAATTTACTACGATCAAGACGCTGATCAAAAACACCTAGAATCAAAAACAATCGCAATCATAGGTTACGGAAGTCAGGGACATGCCCACTCTCAAAACCTTCGCGATAGCGGTCTAAATGTTATTGTTGCTGAAAAAGAAGGCACCCCAAACTGGGACAAAGCAATCGCTGATGGTTTTAAACCAGTAAGTGCTGCAGAAGCAACTAAACAAGCAGATTGGGTACATATTCTTCTTCCAGATGAAATTCAATCTATTATATATGAAAAGGAAATCGCACAAAACCTAAAAGAAGGCGCAACACTTGCTTTCTCCCATGGATTTAATATTCGCTTTGAAGAAATCAAACCAGCCGCTAATGTAAACGTTGTTATGGTTGCGCCAAAAGGGCCAGGACATCTAGTAAGAAGACAGTTTGAAGAAGGTAAAGGAGTTCCTTGCCTTGTTGCTATCGAACAAGATGCAACAGGAAACGCACTTGATATAGCTCTTGCATATGCAAAAGGCATTGGCGGCACCAGAGGTGGCGTTATTGAAACAACTTTCTCTGAAGAAACAGAAACAGACCTATTTGGTGAACAAGTAGTTCTTTGTGGTGGTCTTGTTGAACTAATTAAAAACGGATTTGAAACCCTTGTTGAAGCAGGTTATCAACCAGAAATCGCCTACTTCGAATGTCTTCATGAAGTAAAACTTATTACTGATATGATTTTCGAAGATGGTATTGCCTGGATGAACCATTCAATTTCAAACACAGCCGAATGGGGCGAATATGTTACAGGGAAAAGGATCATTACTAAAAACTCAAAAGAAGAAATGAAAAAAGTTCTTGAGGATATTAAATCAGGAAAATTTGCTAAAGAATGGCTTACTGAAACCAGAAACGGCATGAAAACTCTAACAAAAAAAAGAGAAGATCTTGCAAAACATCCAATAGAAATTGTCGGTAAAAAACTTAGAAGTATGATGCCTTGGCTAGGAAAAAAATAGCCTATGAACTCCAATAGTAAATTATTTATTGGATTAGTTGGAACAAACGGCGCTGGTAAATCAGCTGTATGTGAATACCTGGAAACTAAAAATTTCCAGGTATTTTCTTTATCAGACATAGTAAGAGAAGAAGCTGCTAAAAGAAATTTAGAACCAAATCGTGATAATCTAGTCTGGACAGGAAACCTTCTAAAATCACTTATGGGTGATAACGTTCTTGCAAAAGAAGCATTTCAAAATGCCATACAAAACGAAATCCCCTTTACTGTTTTCGATAGCATAAGACACACCAAAGAAGTTGAATTCTTCAAAAACAAAGGTGTATTTATTATCGGCGTCGATGCTCCAATAAAAACCCGCTACGAACGTATCAAAAAAAGAAAGAAAGATACTGATAATGTAACTTTTGAGACATTTAAAGAACACGACGAACGAGAAAACTCAGGATCAAGTGCAGGCCAAGCAATAAAAGCCGCCCTTGAGTTATGCGACACCCTAATTGATAACAGCGGAACCTTATCATCTTTACATAAAAAAATTGATAAAGCTTTAGAGTCTCACTAGTCTCATGTCACGACTCATCGTTAAAGGCGGACAAACCCTTTCTGGATCCATAGCAATATCTGGCGCAAAAAATGCAGCACTCCCAATACTTGCCGCATCTATCCTGCTTGATGGCGAAACAGAACTACTTAATGTCCCAAGATTAATGGACACACTCACAATGGTACGAATGCTAAACGCTCTTGGTCTAAGGGCAGAATACCATCAAAATAATATAGTAAAAATTTGGAATACAAAAAAAATAAGACACATAGCACCCTATGAGCTAGTAACGGCCATGAGAGCATCTTTCTTTGTGGCAGGCCCTCTGCTTGCTAAAACTGGGTTTGCAAAGGTTCCTCTGCCAGGCGGGTGCTCTATAGGATCACGACCTATCAACCTTCACCTTAAGGGCTTTAAAAAACTAGGTGCTCAAATAAATATTGAACATGGTTTCGTAGAAATGAAAGCAAAAAGACTTAAAGGCGCAAGAATATACCTAGACTTTCCTTCTGTTGGTGCAACAGAAAACATTATGATGGCAGGTTGCTTTGCTGAAGGCCAAACCATTATAGAAAATGCAGCTAGAGAACCTGAAATACTAGACTTAGGCAACTTTCTAATTAAAGCAGGCGCCAAAATAATAGGACTGGGAACTCCTATTATCACTGTTAACGAAGTACCTAGACTGAACGGTATTTCACATACGACACTACCTGACAGAGTAGAGGCGGGAACAATACTTATTGCAGGCGCTATAACAGGAGGAGATGTAACCATAACAAAAGCAAACCCCATAGATATAGAACCCTTAACCCAAAAACTTCAGGAATGCGGGTTTAAACTCACCTTCACAAAAGACTCTATTCGAATAACAGGAAACGGAAGCATCAAACCAGTAGATATCGAAACACTCCCCTTTCCAGGATTCCCAACAGATATGCAGGCACAAATGATGTCTCTTTTATGCATTGCAAACGGCACAAGTATCGTAAAAGAAACTATTTTTGAAAACCGTTTTATGCATGCACAAGAATTACAAAGAATGGGTGCTAATATTAAAATAGAAAATAATAATGCCATTGTTACTGGTGTCAAAAAACTATCTGGCGCAGAAGTAAAGATAACGGATCTTCGTGCTGGAGCCGCCCTTATCTTAGCCGGTCTAGTCGCTGATGGCGAAACAACTGTCTATGGACTAAACCATCTTAACCGCGGCTATGAAAACCTCCCATTTAAATTATGCTCATTGGGTGGCCGAATTTACGAATAAAAGATATAATTAAGTACGCAGTTAAGTATAATTTTCTTACCATTATATATTTATAAACAGAAGGGCAAAAAAATCATGAAAAGAACAATTCAATTTGTAAAGATGCAGGGGTTAGGCAATGACTTTATTCTAATAAATGCTATCAACCAAAGAATAGAAAACCTCAACATATCTGAAATAGCAAAACAACTTTGTGACCGTCATTTTGGAATTGGTGCTGACGGATTAATACTTATTATGGATTCCCTTCGTTCAGATATTCAAATGAAAATATTTAATTCTGATGGTTCTGAAGCTCAAATATGCGGCAATGGTATCCGCTGTTTTTCAAAACATGTATTTGAAAGCAAAATAATTGAAAAAGAAGTTTTCTCCGTTGAAACTCTAGCTGGTATTATGGTGCCTGCCATAATAGCTAAAAATGGCAAAGCAACAGCCATAGAAGTTGATCTTGGCAAACCAACCCTAGAAAGAGCTAAAATACCAATGAAGGGTCAACCAAATGATTTAGTTCTTGCAGAATCAATAACAGTTGACGATAAAAACTATTCAATTACTTGCGTTTCTATGGGCAACCCACATGCTGTTGTTTTTGTAGATGACATCAAAGACCTTAACATCTACAAAACAGGACCCCTGTTTGAAAACCACCCTGTATTCCCTGAAAAAGTTAACACTGAATTTGTGCAAATACTTAATCGTGACGAAGCTGTAATGATGGTCTGGGAGCGTGGTGCAGGAAAAACACTTGCCTGTGGAACTGGTGCATGCGCAGCAACAATTGCCGGAGTACTAAACAATAAGTTAAATAGAAAAGTGAAAATCCACCTCCCTGGAGGAACACTATTTATTGAATGGCAAGACGCTGATGATCATGTCATTATGTCTGGCCCAGCCGAATACGTTTTCAAAGGCGAAGTAACCATATAGTTATTAATGGAGACCTCCGAAACAAAACATCAAAAACCTCTTAATATTTTTATTGTAGGGTATTACGGTTTTAAAAATGCTGGTGATGAACTACTACTAAAAAAGACTATTTGTCTCTTAAAAGATCAGTACTTAACACCAAAAATCTGTGCAATATACAAAGCTCCTCACGAAATCAATAAAGAAACAGCCCACTTTTCATTCAACACAAAAAACCCACCATACAAAAATAGCGATCTTTTCGGCGAGATAACCCTATGCCCTAGAAACTCATATATAACCGTCATAAAAAGCTTATTTTTAGCAGATATTCTCATTTTTGGTGGTGGTGGACTACTTCAAGATAAAACCTCAAAAAGAAGCCTTATCTACTATTTAAAGTTTCTACTATTTGCCCTTATTTTTAGAAAAAAAATATATCTTATTGCCCAAGGGCTTGGCCCTTTTAAATCCAGAATATCGAAATGGTTAATTGCAAATTTATTAAAAAGAACTACTGGAATTAGCGTTCGTGATAAAACATCCTATAAAATATCTAAAATTTTTGCACCAAATGCAAATATCATACTTACCTCTGATCTAGCCTACTATAAAGCAGTAACCAGCGAAGAAGAAAGTCTTAACCAGCCTTCTATCGGTCTTTCACTAAGAGGATCAGGGCTTAACCAAAGCATAATTGACGCACTTACAACCTTTGCCGCCACCAGTAATGAAACCCTTGTTTTTCTGGATTTCCAACAAGTCTTTGACTCAAAGAAGATACACACTATAGAACCACTATCCAAATATATTAAAAACACAATTTCTATGAATGATTACTTTATAAACCAACAAGACTCTCAAATCTCATTTAACATAGTAATCGGCATGCGATACCATGCCTGCGTTTGGGCCAGCCTACATTTCATCCCATTTCTTGCCCTTGCTTATGACCCAAAAGTAAAGTCACTTGCAAAAGAACTTGGTCAAGAATATATAGACCTCACAAATTCAGAAATCGCCATACCAAAAAACCTCATTCTCAAAAAATTTAATACCATTAAAAAGAATCATAGTCACTACAAAACGAAGCTAAAAGACATAACCCCCACCATAATAGAACGGGCAAATAGTAATAGCAAAATATTTTCTTAACTAAAGCATCAATATATTTCCATACATTTATTTAGTCACAAATAACGATCTAATATATAGACAAACAGCTAAAAAAAGAGTACTTATAATAGTAACTCTAAAGGAGGGAAAAATGACATACTTAGGGCCAAATGATCTTAATGCACACAATATCTACAAAGGAAAACAGCAATCTTCTAAAGATGTATCTGGCATAGGCGACGGAGTTTCTTTTGACAAGATTCTTGCCAATAAAATGGACGCTTCTCATGATAAAACAGATATTGAAAGTATAAACGTCATTAACAAGGCTGTGTCTATGGGCTTTGATAAATTCGAAGCTTCAGAAAGTTTAAGGGTAGGCGATCCATCAAAATACTTAAAACAAAAGCTACAAAATAGAGTAGCTAAGTTTACAGTTGATGGCTTTAGAAAAACCGGCCAACTCTACGGAAATGCTGGAGGCTAATGAGCTCTGACACGAGCAAAGTAGCCTCCGCTACTTATATAAACAACTCTTCTGAAAAAAACAGCAAAGAACAACCAAGTATTACTCAAGGCTATAAAGACAGCTGCCAAGAATGCCTATCTTCCAGTTTATCCACCCAAACAGGAAAAACTCGACTAAACATCGATGAAGCCATCCAAAAAATAGAACTCGTAAAAGAAGCCATTCCAGAAAACCTAAAAGACAAACTCCATAAACTTATGACAGAACTAAAAACCGCTAACCCAGAAGAGCTAAATAACAAAGAAAAAATAAAACTACTACTAAACAAAACATTCCAAGACCAAACCCAGGTCCAAAACAACATACAAGCCCAAGCTTCACAAGCAGCCCTACACACCAGCGATAAAAAAAACCCCTTCAAAACAGAAAACCCATTCGCACCAAAACCCATCAAGAAGATAAAAAAAACAAATAAAAGCAGCCTCCAAAAGGAACAAGAAAAAACTATCCTTAACGAAGAAAAAAATCAGGAACTAACAAAAAAAGAAAAAAAATCTATCCTATCCAGAATACTAGGGTTATTTAAATAGTTAAAGAAATAGCACAGCCATGCCTAATCCAAAAGAATATCAGCTACACCATCATCATAAGATAAGTTATAATATTATTTACAAAAAGATGAAAAAGACAATAAACAAACTATCAATAAATTACCTGCTTTTTATATTATTTATACTCACCCTTTGCACAAGCTTTAGCATCCATTTTCATAATAGAACCCAACACTTTCAAGAGTTAGATTCAGAACATATATACTTAAACCATCTATTTTATAATTCAAAATCAACAAATAACAACAATGAAATCTATTCAAACACTTATTTTAATTCAAAGAACACAAACACCTTAATCAAAAAACTTGCTACCACCAAAATAAAACCAACACACTTTAAAAAACTTGTTATAAAACTATTAAAACTTTCTTTTATAGATAACTTGATAGAAAAAAGATGCGCTTTAAAATTTGGGGAGAATTACACAAAAGATAAAAAACAACTATACATAAACCAGATTATTTTAACTAAAACCAACAACTCTGTATATTTCTTAAGGGCTACTATTCATAACCTTATCAGAGAAAACACCCACATACCCTATTCAATCAAAATCGCCTTCAGCCTACCAAAAAGAACCACATACTCATTTGGGTCTGGTCTTATATACGGTTTATTCACAAACAAAAACAATACTTATGAACAAATAATGTCACGATCAATAATAGTAAACCTGATATTGTTTCATTTAAGTATTCTCATCATTACTCTTGTGTTATTAAAGCTAAGAACAAAAAAAACAACCTATATTATCAGTTATTTACTTTTGTTTTCCATTTGCCATTATTCATATAGTTATCACCTTGGAAGCACTATGTGGAACATCTTTTCTCTATCACTATGGATTGGCATATTAACGTTTAATTGGAACAAAAAAAACATCCTATCAATCATATCAATAACTACTGGAGTCCTAATATTCTTTAACTATTTAATAATATTCTTTTGGCTTTCCTTTTTAATATCTCTTTTCTTAATAGAAACCCTGAAAAAAAACACATCTATAAAACCCCTTTTTTATACTGGATTTAAAATAGTAAAAAGCCAGTATCATGCTATTTTTTTAATAACACTATGTGTACTTGTTTTTTTTCCACCAGGCGAAGGAAACAGAGGCAACATAACTTCAATAGAAACCTTACTTACATACACCTACTATATCATCTTGAATTTCTTCAGTTTTTTCTCAAAAAACACATTAATAAACCTAGTTCAATTTGCAATAGGTACTTTTTTAGTCAGTTTATATCTTATCAGCATATACAAAGACTTTTCTTTGTATTTTAAAAACAAAAATATATATATCAACAACCTCCATATCATTAACTTTCTAAAAATTTTCTCCTTGGTCTTTACAACAATCTTTATAGCAACTGCTGCTATTAATATTCTTGGAATAGCTCCTTCACGCCATATTCTTTTCATAAGCCCCCTACTTTTTATTATGATAGGAATTGCAATTGATGAAACCATCAACAAATACAACCTACAAAAAACAATTTCCCCCATAATACTATTATTACTATTTCTTGGGTTCATAGGGATTAAAACAAGACTACCTGAAACCCAATATGACATATTCCTTAAAAACAACAAGCTTCTAGAAGAAAGCTGTGAAAATTATAATAAATACGAAGGTCTCATCTTAATAGAAACGTCCTTAAAACTAAAAAATGCCATCTTCAAATACTATCCAGAACTAGCAAAAATCCCTCTACTTGAAAAAACAAATGGCTACCTTTTTGACACATCAATACTAAACAAAAACAAACGATATTTACACATAACACAAACTGAGCTATCAAGCTTAAAAAAAACACCAACAATAAAAGTTCTCCAAAAATCAAAAAACATATCAAATACATACTTTGTCACCAATAACCCCACAAAAACCCGCCACAATAGACCAAATCATTTAATAATCCTAGACTTTATAACCACAGAACCATAAAAATCATGGTATCAATCGCTACCATTTAGCCAGAAAGACACCCAAAAGTTTGCTAATCAATTGAATGCTTTTTTATGCGAAACCTTAAAAAGTAATTAGGCCGTGCTGATTTAGTGTTTTATTAATCACAGTATCTTTAATACTGTGCTAAACTGCCTCATAGGCTATTCCTCCGTATTTTTAGTAGAATTAAGAGGATAGCCTATCTTAAATCACTCCTGTCCGGTAAAAATAAAATAGTTCAAAGCTAAAACAGGCACAAAAAAACACGTCATAGACGTGTTTTATAGTTTT
>Ga0233447_1001183_pt1 | contig 23221 bp, 28 predicted proteins | sample SI_124_October20_3_FD_183014 | JGI IMG/M metagenome (GOLD analysis project Ga0233447, IMG submission 183014) | Seawater microbial communities from Saanich Inlet, British Columbia, Canada - SI_124_October2016_135_MG | ecosystem: Environmental > Aquatic > Marine > Inlet | place: Canada: British...
TTTTTTACATTCCAAACATGTATTCTTTCCCCATTCCTTTTTTTTAATTTTTACACAGTTTTTACATTTATCTTTTCTATCATTCAATGCTCTTTTTTTTATAATTTCTTTTTTTTTACATTTATTACATTTAAAAGTAATCTCTGTTGTTTCTTTTATATATTTGATTAATTTTAGGTTATTTGGTTCTAATAATGTTTTTTTAAGTTTTTCTATATAATCATTTATCATAAGATACCTTTAATTTTTTATTATTATATAAAAACTATACTTAATTATCTCTTATAATCTTATTTGTTTTATTATTACATTATATAATAAAATAATAAATTGTTGTCTTATTTATAGTGATTTTGTTGATTTATTTTAGTTTATTGAAGTGGTGGGTCGTGAAGGACTCGAACCTTCGACCACTCGGTTATGAGCCGAGTGCTCTAACCAGCTGAGCTAACGACCCTGATTAGATTTAATTTATAATGGCTCCGGATGCTGGATTCGAACCAGCGACCAAATGATTAACAGTCATCTACTCTACCACTGAGCTAATCCGGAATGTGTTAAAGAAAAATAAACTATGTTTCCTTTTCTTGTAAATGTATTATATACAATATTAACTTAAAAAAAACTTAATTTCTAAGTTTTTTTTAAAACTTGTTTTATTTTAATATTTTTTAATAAAAGATAAATTCCCTGAGTCCCATATTCTTCTGTAACCATTATTATATGCATTTAATATAGCTGTTAAATTATCATCATATTCTTTTAATATACCTTTTTTATACATTTCTTTTAATTTATGTTTCTGAAAACTATTTCTTGACTTTAGTTTTTTTTCATTTTCTTTAAAATAGAAAAAATTTGCAGGTGTTTTATTTAAGAATGTAAAACCTAATTGTTTATATAGGTTTCCATTGGACCACCTTCTATTTGCATATGATATTAATGATTTGGGGTTAAATTCTCTTTCAAACTTTTTTAGTAACTTACTTGCCCCACCAACTACTTGATAGTTTTTCAGTGTACAAAACCTTATTAATTCATATTCATAATTATGATTATATCTTGATTTACCAAATGTCATTAGGGATACAAGTTTTTTTATAACTTTACCATCAACTTCTTCATTATAAAATAAACCTATTTTAATACTTGAAATACCGGAACCTTGTAAATGGTTTTCATTTTCAAACTTTTTAGACATTCTATTATTTGTTTGTTTTCTTTTCTTTGACAATTGTTCATTTGTTAATACTTCCACATAACATTTCCTTGCAAATACTCTTTTAATTACTTCTTTTTTTAATTTATTATTTATCATTGATTTCCAGATATTTCGTTTATCTTCATTTAACCACTCATTTTCAAATATATGGAACAATTGAATTTTTTTATCTTCACATAATTCTGTTTTTAATAGATGTTTTTCATAATTTTTCTTTTTTTTACTAAACTTTTCTTTTTCTTTTTCATAATTATTAAAAATTGTATGTTTACTTTTTCCAAATGAATGATACATTAAACCATTGTATTCTATTGCAATTTTTTCCTTTTCATTAAATAAATCTAATTCTAACTTTCTTTTTTTTCCATCTTCTTTTATGTTGATTATTTGTTTGTTTTTTAGTTTAAAAACATTATTAAATTCTTTATTTATATTTTTTTCTATATTTGAAACAGATATATAATTAATATCAAACTTATTTATATATCTATATGCTGTAGTGATTGAAATATTATAATAATCACATAATTTTTCAAAATCAATTTTTTCTTTTTTATCTTTAAAAAAAAATTCTATATATTTTTTATTTAAATCCTCATAATTCTTTATATTCTTTTGTGTACTATATTCACTACCATATTTTTTTTTATTTGTTTCTTTTATTTTTTCTTTTACTTCTTTACTTTGTAAAGTACTTTTACAACCATATTTTTTTATATTTGTTTCTTTTATTTTTTCTTTTATAATATCTGAAGCAAATAATTCTTCTTCACCATATTTTTCTTTATTTGTTTTCTTTGTTTTTTTCTTTATTTCTTCATTTTGTAAAGAACAAGATTTACCATATTTTTTTATATTTGTTTCTTTTACTTTTTCTTTTACTTTTTTACTTTGTGAAGCAAACTCCACACCATATTTTTCTTTATTTGTTTTCTTTTGTTTTTCTTGTGTTTGTTTTGATGAAGTAGAACAAGAAGGAGAACAAAATGTATTATATTTTCTTTCTTGTGTTTGATTATACTTAACTACTTTAGTACAATCTTCATTTTTACATTTTGGTTGTTCTGTATATTCCAATAATATACAATAAAGATATTCAGATATTGAAGAACACCATTTATATGATTTATGTATCTTTATTGTTTTAAATAAATTTGTATTGAACCTATCACCATTTTTTGTCATTAAATTATTTAAGATAAAATCTTTATTTAATATATATGGTATTTCTATAGGTGTTTTTTTCAATTTATACCTTTTTCTTTTATTATAACTATATTAACTTAAATATATATTAAGATTAGTCTTTTAATATTTTTAGCAATGGATTGTTCTAATACATCTGGAACTTTAAATAGTTTTCATAATGGTTGGGGTGGAGATGGTAATTCAGATTTAAATGATAAGTCTTTAAAAGAAATAGAGATGAAAAAGTTAGCATTTATTGATGGTGAAATAGGTGGAATATATAGAGAATATGCTGAAAAAGTATTTGATAAGAATGACTTGGGTGAAATGGATATAGTATTTGCTGATCCTCCTTATTCTGCTTTACAATATTCTTCAAATTATAATCATCTTAATAGTATAGTAAAAAATGACAAATATAATCCAGGTGAAGTTGTAAGAGGTAAGAGAAGTGGAATTAGAGATGACTATAATAAATCTAATTTTTGTAAAAAGGTAAAAGTTGATAAAGAAAGTGAAATAAGAATAGTTGAAAAAGCATTCTTAGATTTTATTGAAAGTATAAATACTAAATATGTTGTAATGTCTTATAGTAATGAAGGTTTATTGGAAATAGATAAATTAGTAAAGATAATGTGGAATAATGGAGAAAATAAAATTGAAGTTATTTTTAAAGAACATAAAAGATATACAGCAGGAAAATCAACAAAGACTGAAGAAACAAATAATAAGGTAAAAGAATATTTAATTATAATAAAAAAGAATATAAAACAAGGTATTAAAGAGTTAAAAAAAATAATAGAATTATTGAAATAATAAATATTTTTATTTTGTTTATAATACTACTATAAAGGAAAATAAATGGGAATGTGTAAAGGTTGTAAAGAGGTATTTAATACAAATTATATGGTGGATGGTTATTGTCAATAATGTGTTAAGAATCCAGATAATTATAAATTTGAGAATTGTGAAAGGTGTAATTATAAACTAGAGGAATATTCAACGAATCTTTTGTGTAAGGATTGTTTAAAAAAAGATAGGATAAGGAAGGGTATAAATGAAATAGAATTAGAGAATAATAAAAAGAAAATAGAATTAGAGAATCATTTAAAAAAAGAAAATAATAAAAAGATAGAAAAAAATAAAAATAAAAAACTACTTGAAATAAAAAAATCTGAAGATAAGTTTAAAAAGTTAAAAAGTTTAATAGGTCTTTTTTTATCATTTTTGGTTTCTACTTTAGTTTATATAAATTATGCTAGTAATTATTTTTGGTGGGAAGATAGTCTTTTATATATGCTTATAGATATGGGAATTAAATCTTTTAAGTTTCCTTTATTATTTTTAATAGTTATAATTTTAAGTGCTTCTTACATTTTGATATTAAATAGATATAAAATAGGTGATTTTATAGTAAGAATAATAAAAAAAATATGGAAAAGTGTTTAAAATAATATTTTTTTGTTTTATAATATAAGTTAAAAGGATATGATATGGGAATATTTAGTGGTTGGTCTTCGAATAAAAAAAGAATAAAGGAATATGTTGAGTATCTAAAAATAACAAATGATAAGGAAATGGCAACTCATCTAGCGATGGCTGTAGTTGTTAGGTATATATTAAAAGGTTATAATAATGATGGTTTTAATGAAATATTAGGTGGAGAGAGAATATTTCAATATACAAAAGGTTCAATGGTTTTAGGAGATGCAACAGCATTTATTCTTATGTTTCCTTTAAATAGTGGTATTCAAGAAAAAGCAATAGCAGGAGATTTTCAATCTAATCTGTTTCTATCAGGATTGGCTGTTTGGAAAATGACATTGTATTGTTTAGAGGCTAAGCCAGGTAAAAATATCAATACAGAGTTTTATATTCTTGGAAGACAAATGTGGAATGAACTAAAAAGAGGTTTTGATGGTGTAGATGCGGCATTATTATATATTGAAAATAATGCATTAGAACCACATGATAAATGGATAAAAGAAAACTCTAGATGGATTCCTGAAATGTTTGATATGGAAAAAACAATTTATAAAATGAAAGAAGGAAGGTAAATGGATATAAAAATAACACATGTGATTTTGATTTTAGTTTCAGTATTTTTCTTAAATATGGAGTATGAAAAGAAAGACATTGGAAAATATAAAATTATAAATACAGTCAATTTTAATAAAAGAATTTTGGTTTTATTGGATACTACAAGTGGAGATACATATATTGTAGATAAAGAAACAAAAAATTGGAAATTAAAAGTAAATTTTTAATAAATTATTTTAAATATAGTAATATAAAATATAAAAAGAAAAATAATGAAGTAAAAGTGCTTGCACTTTTTCAAATATTATTTTTCTTTTTATATTTTATATCTTATTTATATAAGTGTTGAGGCTGCATCGCTGCCTCCTTGTATCACTTACTCTAACCTTTAACCAACTTCTCAAATAATTCAAAAATTGTTTTAAATATTTATCATTTCAACAAAAAAATTAAAATATTCTTCAAAAATATCAATTATTTAAAAAATATTAAGATAATACTCAATAATTATCTATTATTTTAACAAAAAATGCGGATCTATCCTAAAAAAAATTAAAACTATTTTTAAACATATTATTTAAAAAGGTATATAACTATTCTTATTATCTCTTAAGTAAGTAAGTTCATCTTTAACTACACTATTTCTATCTATTCCTCTTTCAATTTTCTTTTCAAACTCATTTCTCTTTTTAAAACTAATAAAAGTCTTATTATTTACTAAAATTGTTTCTTTATTTTTAAAAGAAAAAGAATGAATGGAACTAACTTTATTATTATTCATTATAAAACTCCCATTTTTAAGCATATTATTATCTTTTAAGTATTCTATTGAAACAAAACTTTCTTTTATATTTTTAACTATTTTAATACTCTCTTTATTATTATTCATTTCATCAAATAATTCATCAAATTGATCTGACATTTTTAGTTTAAAATTATTTCTTTCATTTTCTTCAATCTCAAAATAGAAATTGTTTTCATTTATCAATTTTTCAATAGAAAAAAATATAGGTGTATCTTTTTTCTTTAAGTATTCTAATAACTTATTATTATTATTTTTTAAGTAGAAATATACTTGTTCTATCTTTTCACCACTTTGTTCTCTAAAATTAGATGAACTAAAAATCCTTGTTTCTTTTCCAAAATAAGACTTCCATACTTTAAATATTTCATCTTCTTTTTAACTTTTATCATCTTTATTAATTCCTTTAATAATATACTTAATTACATAATTGCTAGCACTAGCAGCCTTTTTCATAACCTTATCTTTTTTACAAAAATATTCCTCTTTTTCAATTTTTTGTAAATCTTGAAATCTAAAATCTAAATCATATTTTTTAATAATATATTTTAAACAAGTTGCGAGAACATCCTCATCCTTCTTATCAACAAAAATTAAAAAATGAAGGTGATTCAATAAATTAGCATGATTTTCTTGTATCTTAATATAGTGAACGCTAAAATCAAGTTTATCAAGTTCATTTTTTACTATTTTATTAAACTTTTTAATACCAAACTCAATTTTTTCTTTGTTATTATTAATATTAAGTTCTATTTCCATCTTTTTTATTATTTCTAATTTCCTTTTTTTATAGATAAGTGATTTAAAATTATGATAGTAGTCACTCCAAATGTTAGCCATTTCTTTAATTGCTAAAGAATAATGTTCCATAAGATTTTTACCTTGTATCTCAAAATTAGGATTAAATTGTAATAGTTTACTATTATTTTTACCATTTTTTTTAGCACCTTTTTTTAATTTTTGTGGATGCCATTTGCTATTTAAAGTTAGTGTTCCAAAAAAACTTTCTTTATCTTTATTGATATATTCTAAATATTTTACTTTAGAAAAAACTTTATTTCCTTGCCACTTGTTCTTATAGTCTAAAAACTTTCCTGGAATCATCTCTTTAAGTTCATGTTTTTTAGTTATTTCATTGTAATTATTATTTATAATAGTGTCTGCAACAAAATAACTATCTTTAAACCCATATTTTATATTATTGTGATAGTTAAAGATTAGTTGTTTTTCACTTTTAATTCTATATTCTTGTTTTAAAAAATATAAAACATCATCATAGTTTTTTACTTGATTCTCTTTTATTTTTCTATTTTTAAATTGAGTTATCTTTCTCATGATTTTATCTTGATTGCTTATTTTAATTAAACTATATCTTAATAATTTATTTTGAAAATTATCTTGAACTAAATCTTTATTTATATTGAAATCTACATAAATATCATCTTTTTCATCCTCTTCAGTTTTTTCCTCAAAATCTATTAAGTCATTTATTTTATTATTTAATTTATCTTTTTCTGTTTTATTTAAAGACATATTTTTGTTTACAAAAGGAAAATCATCATATTTATTATAATCATGTAATATCGTAATATTCTTTTTTGCACGAGTTAAAGCGACATATCTTAGTCTTTCATCTTCAGCTTCATGGTCAAAATCATCTATAAATAGAACATTATCAAATTGCAATCCTTTAGCAGAATGAATAGTTTTTTTATCAACACCATTTTTCTCTTGATATTCTTTATTATATAGCCAATTATTTATATATTTAACTAATTTATTTTCAAGATTATTTTCTTTTTCTAATAATATTTTAAACTCATTTAAAAACTTATAAATCTGAAAGTTTGAACTTGTAATTTTATTACTTAAATACTTATCTAATTCTAATATTTTTATAATATCTAAAATGCTATCATTTTTATTATTTAGTTTATTAAGTTTTATTCTTTTAAAATAATTATGTTCATCTATTTCATCAATTAAGTCTTTTTTGTAAAGATGAATGATATATATAATAATGTTTATTTCCTCAATATTATAGCCCTTTGCAGTCAATATATTGTTATTTTCAAGTAAATTATTTATCATAATTTTTTGTTTATTAGTTCTAACTAATATAGTTAAATTCTCATTATATTTTTTTACAGTTTTTAGTATATTATCATTATTGTTTTTTAATAAAAATATATGATTATTTTCTAAATTAGTCTGACAATGGTTTTTTATATTGTTTTTTAAATATGTCTTTTTAAAGAAATTATTAAACTTAACTATATTATTATTACTTCTATAATTATTTTTAAGTTCAACTCTGTTAAAGTTTAAGATTTTTTTTTGAGTTTCTTCAGAACTTCCCAAAAACGAGAATATTGACTGATCTAAATCTCCTGTAGCATATATATTGTCATTTAATTTTGTTATTATTTCAAATAAAAATGAGTTTAAATCTTGTATCTCATCAATAAAAATATATTTAATTCTCCTTTTTATCAATTTTAAATTATTTTCTTTCTTTATTAAGAAATAAAACTGAATAATAATATCATTAAAGTTCATTATTTCATTTTCTTTTTTGTATTTATATAAATTACTCATTATATTTTTAACTAAATATTTATCAAAATAATATTCATCTAATTTTTGATAATATTCATCTATATTCTTACTATCTTTTAATAATATTTCATTATAATTATCAAGGTTTACAATGTTTCCCCATATTTTTTTCATGTTTTCATTGTCTTTAAAGTCAATATTTTTAACAATATCATTATTGTTTACAACTATATTATAGTTATTATAGTTATCATCTAATATTTTTAATAGTTTAAGAAAAGCACTATGTATAGTTCCTATTTTATTATCATTATTAGTAATTTCTAATCTTTCTTTTATCTCATTTGCTGCAGTTTTAGTATAAGTAATAACTAATATATTTTTTAATTTTACTTTTTTATTAATTAGATCTTTAATATTTGCTATCATCGTAGCCGTTTTACCACTTCCAGCAGATGCATGTATTAGTTTAGGCCATTTTGTTATTAAAGATAATTGTTGTTCATGGTTTAGATGGTTTAGTTCCATTTTAGTCCTTTTTTTATATTTAGAAAGTATTATATATATAAATAGTTTTGTGGTTTGAGGGTAAAAAAAAAGAAATAAAAGAAAGAAAAAAAGAATTGTGTAATTTACCATGCGAACCATTTTTAAAGGGTTTAATAAGGTTTTTTTATTGATAAATAAGGTTTTTTTATAGATAATAGACGTTTTGTTTTTTATTTATATATATAATATTCAGTAAGAAATATTTAACAAAATAGATATTTTAAAAAAAGGACAAAAAATGGTAAATATAGAAAAAAACAAAATTGAGGATGTTGTTAAAACAACAAAAACAGAAAAACCTGCATTTGAGTATGGAATGAGTTTGAAAATGAAAGTAGAGAGTATAAAAGAATATAATTTAACAGATGAATCTGGTAAATATTTAGATGATGGAAAAGGTGGTTTTTTAACTAAAGATTATGAGTTTCAGTTTTCAGTTTCAATTAAGAACTTAAAAAATGGTAAAGATGAAATGAAAAAAGTTAAATTAAATAGAAAGATGACAGAGGCAAAATTAGATTCAGTTTTTAATAAAAATATTGAACTTATAAATGTCAATGAAATAGTAATTCAGGCTGAAGGTGGTTTTAATTCAATTTATTATAATGCTACAAATTTTAAAATTATATCTGAAGATATATATTATGAGTTAAATAAGACAATTTCAGGTTTTTTAATAACTAACATAGCAGAAACTAATACACACAAAGAAACAAATGAAAAAAGTGTTGTAATACAATGTAAATATCAAAAAGGTAGAGCAATGATAATTAAAGATGTAAAGTTGAGAGGAATAGTTAGAGAAAGTGTTCTTGATCTTTTAAATAAGAAAGTTGATTTAAAAAATTTAAATATTAGTAAAATAGGTTTTAATACTTATACTAATACAACAACAAAACCTGTTTTATCAAAATAGTAAAATAAGGAAAATAAAATGAATATAGAAACAATAAATATTAGTATTAAGAAAGAAAAAGTAGGACTATTCGCTCTTATAAATATAAAAACTAATGAAGAAATTGATAATGTCTATAATTTTTATTTCTCTTTAGAAGTAGATGGGTATAGTTTTGAAATAGAAGAAGAGCTTTCTTTATTAAAACTTGAAAATATAATTTTTTTTGACAGTGAAATGAAAATGGATTTAGAAATTGATTTTTTATTAAAATGTTTTCAACAAAAAATGGAGAATTATAATAAAAAAAATATAAAAGGGGAAAAAAGATGTTTAAAAAATTAGTTTTAGCAATAACAATACTAATATCAATTTTATTATTTTTTCCAAATCTATTTGCATCTTTTAATAATTATTCAAGTAAAGAACAATTAGAATTAAAAGAATATATTATAGAAAATGGGTTTGAAGATATATTATCTTTTAAAAACAAAGATGATATTAATAAAAATGATAAAGAATTATTTAATGTAAGCAAAAATAAAGATGATAATTATGATATAGATACAAAAGAAAATCTTTTAAAGATAAAAAAAAATTGGAATAGTTTAAATGATAAAAGAAAAGAAAATATAACAAAAGAATTAAATAGATTTTATGATAGTGTTTCTAAAGAAAATAATAGTAAGTATGTAAGTTTTATATATAAAGAATTACCAAGTTTTTTCTTATTTGGATGGTTATTAGTTTATTTTTTATATAGGAGATAAGATGGAAAAATTAAAATAAATAATTAAATGGTTATTTACTTGTTCTTTATTAAAAAATGTAAATATTAAGAATAAATTAATAATAGTGGGTGTTTTTATAGTTTTATTAAGTGTTTTTACTATTTTAAATAATATAAAACAGAAAAGAAATAATGTTTTATTAGATATTGTAAATATAGAAAAAAATATGGAATATTTTAAAAATGCAACTGGTGGCTATCTTTTAAAAGATATTGAGATCATAGATAAAACAACAATTGAAGGTTTAAATTATAATTATATATATAGTTCAAGATTATATAGTAAAGAATATGATTTAGAAACTAGAATTGGGTTTGGTTATTACTATCTTTCTAATTTAAGTAAAGAGAAAATGAATATTTTAAAACCTATATGTTTAAAAAAAGGAAAAGAAAAACTTAAAATGGATGATTGTCTATTAAAAAGAAACATTCCTCTTTATATAATAGAATAAAGGGAATTACTTATCTTTGTTTTTAATTAAAAAAATTTTCTTTTTTTATATGGTTTTTTAATTGTGTTTCCATAATAAAATATTTTTTAGGATTGATGTCATTTATTTTTAATAGTTTTAATTTTAAAAAAAGTCTAAGATGAAGAAAATAATGTTCTTCTTTTATATTTTTTTCATTTATAAATGATATAAAATTCTTACAAATTCCAGGTAAATCTTTATTTATATTTATATTGTTTTCACTAAATAGTCCATATACTTCAATTTTTTCACTTTCTGCTTTTGAAAAACCAGCCAAATATGTTTTAATAAATTCTTCATTTTTTGATGGTTGTTTATTACCTCTTATTATATCTTTACAACTTGAGTAAAAAAAATTTTCTTTATTAATTTTATATTCTTTTTCTGCCATTAAATTACTATTTAAACCAAATAATAAACCAAATATCAATATAATTTTTTTCATTTTGTATATCCTTTTCTTTCAAATAATTCTTGCATAGTTTCTTTTCTTTTATAGTTTTTATTTATTTTCTCTATATCTACTATATCCATTTCTAATGGTCCAATTAAAAATGAATCTATAGTTTCTTGACAATCTTCTAAATTTTCATCATATTCAAAAAAAATTTTTTCATCCTCAATTTCTTTTATATATGTATCAATTTTGTATTTTAAAAAGACTAATTCTTTTAAAAATGTATCTTTTAAATTTATTTTTTCTAAATTAAATTCTATTTCAGGAGATAGAATACCTTTTTTACTTTTATTTTCCATTATTTATTCCTTATTTTATATTTATTATAAATAATATTTTCAATTTATTAATCTTTTAAAGAAATTAGCGTTTCAATTCTTATTTATAAATATAATATTAATAGTAATATTTAATATTTAATTAGATATTAAAAAAAGGACAAATATGAAAAAAACAATAATGGGGATGGTTTTATTATCATCAATCGTAAGTGCAAATAGTGGTTTATATGAATTAGAAACAAGTGTTTCTAAAGATGAACAAAGAATTAGTATATATCAAGAAAAAAAGATCAATTAAAGACTGCTAAAGAAGTTTATAAGTTTGTTAAAAAAATCAATGATGATATGGTAGATGGTTATTATTTAGATAAACAAAATATGATAAAAGAGGGTGGTGAATTAAAATCTAAACAAGATAAAATATTGGAATTAAGAAAGATATTAGAAAAAGAAGTTCAAAAAAACTATCCTTTATGGGTTAAAAAGTAGTAAATAATGACAACAGAGGAGTTAAAACAACAAATAGAGGAAATGACAGAAAGGGATGTTAAAGACCTCTTGTTCTCTATTAAAAACAATGAATTAAAAGAGTCTTTGAAAGTAGATTCTTTATTTAGTAATAAAGAGTTTCTTAAGAGAGCAAAGTATTTAAATAAAACTTACACAAATAATTCTATTTTTTTAAATAAGTTAGTATCTACTAATATAAAGCAATTAAGAAAAGTCTACTATAAAAATTACTATTTAGGATTTGAGAAAAAAGCAAAAGAAAACAATGATGAAAATCCTTTTAAATATATAATATAATTAAAGGAGTGTTTTATGTTAGAAAATTATACAAAAGAGGAAAGTAAAGTAGTAAATGAGGTGTCTTTATCAATTTTTGATGATATAGAAAGAGAGATGATGAGACGTGGAATTGTTGTTTTAAATGATATTTATATAGACAATAACTACACTAATGAAAGTAATTATATAGATGTTGGTATAGACAAAACTGAAGTAGAAACAATAGATATTGATGGTGTTTTTGAGTTTTATAATGATTCAACTTTTAATTTTATAAGAAATATAGATATTGTGATAGAGGATGATTTTATAGAAAATGTATCTGTTGGAGTATTTTCAGATTTATTTTTTGCAGAAAAAATTAATTTAGAAAAAAAAATCAAAAGAGAAATTAATAATTTATTAGAAAAAGACCAAATTAGAGTTAAAGAATTGAATATAGAATTAAATGAAACAATTAATCGTAATTTAAATATAAGGAAAATGATAATATAAAAACAAGTAAAAATTACTTTTAAATATTGATAAAAGAAAAATATAGTGGTTTTTATCGTGTTTTTTTATTTTTTTATGTAGTTATAAGGTTAGTTTTTTATTGATATAGTCGAATTAACGACAATTGCCTTAAAAGGGAGATGCTCTACCAACTGAGCTAACAAGTCAAAAAGTCTTTTACTTATAAAAGATAATGAAAGTTTATCAAAAAAAACTTAAAAAAAACTTAAAAATAATTATAAATTATAAAATTTTCTTTTTATATATTATATAACAATGCTATAAGCATATATAATAATATATGAACATTAAATGGAATATACTTCTAGTAGATTTTTAATTGAAATAGACTTACCTGACCACTATAATAGAATCAAAAAGGATACTGAAGATAAATAAAGAGCAATTATTTATAGATAAAATCTTTTTTTTTTATTTATGGCCGAGAAGGAGGGATTTGAACCCTCGGTACCCTTTCGGATACGCACCCTTAGCAGGGGTGTGGATTAAACCACTCTCCCACTTCTCGATATTGTTTTTATCTTTTTTTTAATGGTGATCCCTAGGAGATTCGAACTCCTATGGTTGGAATGAAAATCCAAAATCCTAACCATTAGATGAAGGGACCGTTATTATATAAAATGGTGGTAGAGGAAGGATTTGAACCTTCGAAGCCTAAGGCAGCGGATTTACAATCCGCAGGATTTGACCACTCTCCAACTCTACCACTAAATATATTTAAAATTATACAATAAAAAACTTAAAAATAACTTAATGTTATACATACTATTTCTTAATATTTACATGGTAAAACATTTTTTATTTTTCACCTTTTTATTATTATAATATAGTTAATTACATAAAAAAAGGAATTTAAATGTTAAGATTTATCACATTAGGATTTGTTGGTCTATTGTTCGTAATTGGATTTTTAGGAACACCTTCAAAAACACAAAAAGTTATTAAAGTTGCAGAAGCAGCACCTGTTGTTAAAGTTGTAGAAGCAGCACCTGTTGTTAAAGTTGCAGAAGTAGCACCTGTTGTTAAAGTTGCAGAAACAGCACCTGTTGTTAAAGTTGCAGAAGCAACACCTGTTGTTAAAGTTGTAGAAGCAGCACCTGTTGTTAAAGTTGTAGAAGCAGCACCTGTTGTTAAAGTTGCAGACGCATCACCTGTTGTTAAAGTTGCAGAAGCAGCATCTGTTGTTGTTAAAAAGACTGATAGTCAAATACTTATAGAAAAACTTAGAGTTAAATCTAATTTAAAAAATATAGTAGAACCAATTATTAAAAGAACAAAATTAGTACAAAAATATAAAAATATTGATGCTTCTGTTAGAAAACCAGTACTAAAGAAAATTATTGTTAAATTAACTAAATTAGATTTATTAAAAATGGATTTAAGAAAAGCAGAAGATAATTTAAAAACATTTGAAGTATTACAAAGAAAGTATCTTCCATATAACTTTAAGAACCCACACTTATATAATTGTAAAGGTCCAGGGGCAGTTAGTAGAAAATGTATTGGTTTATTAAAATCAGTAAAAGATTTAAAATTTTCAATTAAAGTTGTAGAAGATGCAGCACAATTTGCTGCACATAAAAAAGGAAAGAAAAAGAATAGATTTACTAGAAGAGAAATAAAAGAACCTAAATGTGTAGAGAAAACAAGGTCTATTCATTACAAAGCTTCTGATTGTGCTAAGCATAAAAGAAAACCAGGTTCTCTTACAAGATTTGTAAAAAAAGAAGTAGTTTATTCTAAAAAAATAGATACAAGTTCTATTCACTATAAAAGAGATTAATTTTAATTAATTTTATATATAAAAAAAGGTTAGGATTTATTCCTAACCTTTTTTTATTATGTACTTAAGATTACTATTTAATAATCTCTGCTACAACACCAGCACCAACTGTTCTACCACCTTCTCTGATAGCAAATTTAGTACCTTTCTCTAATGCAACTGGAGAACCTAATTCAACTGTTAACTCAACATTATCACCTGGCATAACCATTTCTGTACCTTCAGGTAAAGTAATAGCACCGGTAACATCTGTAGTTCTTACATAAAATTGTGGTCTATAATTATTAAAGAATGGAGTATGTCTTCCACCTTCTTCTTTTGAAAGAATATATACTTCACATCTAAATTGTGTATGAGGTGTAATTGAACCTGGTTTAACTAGTACTTGTCCTCTTTCCACATCTTCTTTTGCAATACCTCTTAAAAGGATACCAGCATTATCACCTGCTTCTGCAAATTCCATTTCTTTTCTAAACATTTCAATACCAGTAACTGTTGTTTCAGTTGTTTCTTTGATACCAACTATTTCAATTTTATCACCTAATCTAACTGTACCTTGAGAAATTGCACCTGTTACAACTGTTCCTCTTCCTGAGATAGAGAATACATCTTCAACAGGCATTAAGAAATCTTTATCTGTTTCTCTTTTTGGTGTTGGAATATAAGAATCTACAGCATCCATTAATTCCATAATTTTAGCAGACCACTCACCATTAGTTCCTGATTTTGCTTCTTCCAATGCTTGAAATGCAGAACCTGCAATTACAGGAGTTTCTTCACCTGGGAAATCATATTCTTCTAAAAGTTCTCTAACTTCCATTTCAACTAATTCTAACATTTCTTCTTTATCTTCTTCATCTAATTGATCTTCTTTATTTAAAAAGATTACAATATAAGGAACACCAACTTGTTTAGAAAGTAAAATATGTTCTCTTGTTTGTGCCATAGGACCATCAGTAGAAGCAATAACTAAGATAGCACCATCCATTTGTGCTGCACCTGTAATCATATTCTTTACATAGTCTGCATGTCCAGGACAATCTACATGTGCATAATGTCTTGTATCTGTTTCATATTCAATATGTGAAGTAGCAATAGTAATTCCTCTTTCTCTTTCTTCTGGAGCATTATCTATTTGGTCATAATCCATCATCTCTCCTCCAAGTCTATTTGTTAAAACTGCTGAAATCGCTGCTGTTAATGTTGTTTTACCATGATCAACATGCCCAATTGTTCCGATGTTAACATGTGGTTTATTACGTTCAAATTTTTCTTTTGCCATTTTTTATCCTTTTTTTTGGTATTTTGAATACTAACAAAAAAGAACTTAATCTAATCTTAAATAATATTTTTTACTCTGTTCTTATCTTTGTTTAAGTTATATAATGTTATACTTCTTTATATAAAATAATAAGGATTTTTATGAAAAAAATAGTATTTTTTGACACAGAAACGACAGGTCTAAGAAAAGAAGATAAAATAACACAATTAGCATATAGTTATATACAACCAGGTAAACACATTTATGGCTCTTTTAGTTCAAAACCAAAAAGAGTTACTGAATCAGTTTTAGTTAACCCTGAAATATTAATATCACCTGAAGCTTCAATGATTACAGGTGTTTCTAACAGTACTGTAAAAAATTTGACTACATTTAATAAAACTTCTGAATATAAAGAGATTAACCTATTATCTAAGGATAAAGAAACATATTTTGTTGCATATAATGCACCTTTTGATGTTAATATGTTATCTAAAGACAATATTGAATTAAAAAAATCACAAATTATTGATTTATATAGAATTGCAAAACATCTCTATAAAAATGAAACTACTACTGATAGAAATGGTGACACAATCCCATTAGCTAATAATAAACTACAATATTTTAGATACCTTTTAGATTTTGACATTGATTCTTCCTTTTTAAAATTACAAAGAGATTATGGTTTAAATGAAGTACAAGGACATGAAGCACTTTCTGATGTATTAGTATTAGAACATTTCTTTAATTTAGTTAAAACTATTATTATTGAAAAACAAAACGATGAAGAAGACTTAGAAATATCTAGTGATTTAGATTGGTTTGATATTATGTTAGATTTAACTTCTAAACCAGTTTTAGAACCAAATATTACTTTTGGTAATGTATTTGAAAAAGGAACTAATTTCAACCATTGTTTGAATACTACTTATGAACAATATGGTAGAGTAAAAAATGGTTTTGATTATCTTGATTGGTGTTCTGAAAATTTATCTTTAAGTGTTGACACTGCATATTCTATTAAAATACATTTTTTCAATAATTTAATTAATGGTAAAATACCTTATAACCACAAGTTCTTAAAATATATTAATTATGGATTAGTTTTCGAAACTGATATTGATAAAATTAATCAAGGTCTTAATATAATTAATAAACCATTTGAATATCATTCTTCATTACAAGAAAAGTTTATTTCAAGTATGGATAAACAATATAATGAAAATGTAGATAAAGAATTGGGAGATTGGTTTCCTGCATTGTTTCAGAAGAGATATGTAGAACATATCTCTTCTTAGTTAAGTAACTATTTTTTTTTAGATATTTTTAGTCATATTCATGATATCTATAACTATTTTTTCTGTTTCTTCTGTTGTTTCAATTGTTTTTTCTATAATTGCATTGTTTTCATTTGTAGCTTGATTTAATTCTTCTATAAATGAATTTAATGTTGTAATTTCTTCAGATTGTTCTTTACTATTATGTTCAACTTCTTCAATACTTTTAATAGTATCTTTAATGTTACTATCTAATGAAGTATAACCTTCTATCATTTGATTTGATATTTGTTTTCCAATAACTGTTTTTCCAGTAGCACTATTTACTAATTTTTTAATATCTTCTGCTGCTTCTGTAGATCTTGCTGCAAGATTTCTAACTTCTTGTGCAACAACTGCAAACCCTTTACCATGTTCACCAGCTGTTGCTGCTTCAACTGCTGCATTTAATGAAAGAATATTTGTTTGGAATGCTATTTGATCAATTTGTTCAATTGCTTTAGTAATTTCATTAACTTCACTACTAATTTCTTCCATAGAAGTATTAGTTTGTTCTGCAAGTTTGTTACCTTCTGTAACTGCTTTAGTTACTATATTTGCTGAGTTAGTCATTGATTTAATTGTTTCATTATTATTATTAATTTTATTATTAATGTTATTTAATGAATCTTCAACATTTGATAATGTATTTTCTGTTGCAGTACTTGAATTATTAACTTCATTCATATTTTCTTTTAATTTATTATTATTATCTTCAAGTCTTTTAGCACCTTCTTTATTACCTTTTAAACTTCCTTCCGTTTGTCCTCTAAAATTATTTACAGATACTTGTAAATTATCAAAAAGACTTCCAGTATTAATATTATTTAATTTTAATTCTTTACTATAATCAAATTTTGCATATTCACCTAAAGTTTTATTTAGACTTTCCATATGTTCTTCTGTTGTAGTCATCATGTTATTAATATTATTAATTAATTTTTTAATATCTTGTTGATCTGTTTGTTCTTTAATTTTTTGTGAATAATCACCTTTAGATAACTTATTAAATACTTCACTAATTCTATTTAAGATTAAATCTCTTTCTTTTTCTTCTCTTTTGTGATTTGCCATTTTTTCAATAGTTTTATTTAATACATCATACTCTGCTGCAAAACCAGTATTTACTATGATTTTATCATTAGTTATATCTTCAAACCTACTAATAATTTGTTTAGATAGATTTCTACCATTTTTATTTTCATCCCATTCATGGAATATAATTACTAGTGCTACCACTATTTGAATTATTTGACTAAAAATATTTTCTGTTAATAATAATCCATTTAATACTAAAAGTATTATCCCCACATAATGTACGAATGACATTCTAAAATATAGTTCTTTAATTTTGTTCATTTTTTTTTCCTTATTGTTTTAATTATTCCTATTATAATTAATTATTAAGGTTTTTTCAATATTTCGACTTTTTTTTTTATTTTAATTTCATAATATTTTATATCTTAAAGAAATACCATTATATTTGTATATTTTAATAGTAAAGTCATTCTTTTTCTTTATTTAAATATATTCAATTTCAATATATCTTCAAATATATCTTCTAAAACTTCAACAGAAATTGAGTTTCCTGCTAATCTATATAACGTTGCATTTGATAAATTTTCATTAGGTTTTAAATCATTTTTTTCAAACCCCATTAATTGCCAAAATTCAATTGGTGTTAAATATCTCAAATCATTTTTTTTATCTATTATCTTTATTCTACTATTTGCTCCACTTGCTGTTAATGTTGGAGATTTACCATCTATTGAATATAAAATATTTTCTGATTGAAATGTTGTATAATTTTGTAAAGTTAAAGAACAAATACCACTTGGTTTTAATCTAAATTCTTCAGTTTCTATTTTTTCTTCTAAATGTTTCATAAAAAAGTTATCTTTTATTTTACTTTCTAATATATTTTTTATTACTTTATTATTTTTTTTACTATCTAAATTATTATATTTAAAACCAATATCATGTTCTTTTAATACAGATATTGCAAAAACTCGTTCTCTTCTTTGAATACTTCCTTTATCTACTGCATTAATAATTGTATCATATGTATTATATCCATACTCATTTAAGATTTCTTTTACCTCTTTCCATGTATTTATGAACTTTTTACTAAATAATGCTTTTACATTTTCCATCAATAATACTTTTGGAAGTCTCCCTTCTTCCTTTGCTTCCCCTAATAGTCTTAAAACCTGCCAAACTAATGAACTAGTAGTTCCACTATTTTTTGCCAAACCACCTTGTTTTCCTTGTAATGATAAAGCTTGACATGGAAAAGAATAAGTAAATATATCTATACCTTTTGGTATCTCTTTTCCTTTTATTTCACTAATTGAACCATAATTTTTATTTACATTATTTGCAATATAAAGTTCTATTATTTTATCTTCTTTGATTCTTTTTAATTCTGAAAGTGTTTTAGAATTAGAAGAAAATTGAAAATAAGGTTTTTTTTCATATTCTTCTATTATCTCCTTTTTCGTTGTTGCATAAATAATTCCTTCTTCTGCTTTATTTTGTTCTTCTATTTTTTTCTTTATTTTATTAAAATCTTCTAAATGATGAATTTTAGCATATGCAATTATTGCATCTATATACCATTCACTTATACCTACATTTTCTATTTCATATTCATTACTATCTTTTAATATATTTTTAAATGCTTTAGTTTGAGCACCTATTCCTGAAAATGTTTCAAATATTTTTATTTTTTTCATTGCCTACCTTTTAATTATTTGCTATTTTATATTTTTTTTTTTCTTACATTATAAGAAAACTAACTTAATTTATCTTTAATTATTTTAAAACATTATCATTAATTTTCATTTTAAACTATATAATTAGAACAAATATATAGTTTAAAGGATTTAACATGAATGTTAATGGAATAGATTTAAAAGTAAATAAAATTAATCAATTTGAAGGTTCAAAATTAGAGCTAACATTTAATCATGGTTTTTATAAACATTATTTTGATCTTAATATTGGTCAAGTACCTTTATATAATGAAATTGATAGATTAACTAAATCAGTTTTAAAAGTTCAACAAATATTAGACATATATGATAAACATAATAATTTAATATTATCTTCAATCGCTTCAAAAACTTCAATTGAAGTAACAAAAGATAATATTAAAGAATTACTTCTTGAATTAGATTCAGTTCTTGTTGATAAAATATACACAGACATACTTTATAAACAAAATTAATTAATCTTTTTTTTATTTTTTAATTGTATAATTTTTAAAAAATAAAATAATAGGTTGCATATGTTTAAACTTACAAAAAAACAATCAGATATACTTTTACTTACTATTCCAGATAAACACATAGTTTATCAACAATTAGAAGGTAAAGAACATGGTTGGACTGCTATTGGTTATGAAAGTAATTCTCAACAAATGACTTTGTTAATTATTAAAATTATAGATGAAACATTACAAAAAAGAATTGGGTTTACAGAACAAACTTTTTCAACACATTTGATGGAAGACTCTAATGATAAATATACTAAGATACTTTTAGATATTGTTAAAATATCTTCTATAACAAAATTAGTTCAACTTCCTTATACTTACATGGAAAGTATTGTTACTAATTTTGGTTCTGATGATTTAGAAAACTTACTTGTAGAACAAGTTTCTATTAATAAAAAAGAATCCATTTATATTTTTAAAAGTAATTCTTTTGAATCAGATAGTATTTATGGAATTATGACTAAAAATTATCATTATATTTCTTATAATTCTTCTACAATCCATGGTTTTATTACTAATATTAGAAATAATTTATTTAACAAAATTGATATTGAAGTTTTCTTTGAAGAAAATGATTTTGATTTTGTAGATGATGATGAAACTATTACAATTATAAATAAAGGTATTTATTCTGGTTGTGATGGAGAAATATTAAGAGATGATATGTGTCACTTCTCTAATTCTGAATTTCCTCCTTTCTTTATTTCACTTATTAAAATAAAAAATCAATTTTATATATATTCTTATTGTGAATATTTCAATGATTATGGAAATATTGTTGTTGCACCAAATGAAGATTTTGCATTTACATATTACAGCCTTCTATCTGTAAAATATCACCTTTTACTTGAAAATCTATAATTTTAACTTTTTTTTTATAGATTTCTATCTTTTAAGTTCTTTTTGAAATTCTGTTAAACGTTTATGGATACTTCTTAATTCAGTAATGGTTGTCCAATTACTAATAAATACACTAAATGATTCTCTAACCTTACTAAAAGCATTCGAAACTTGAACTAAAACACCAAGTAATATAGTTCCTGCAAACAATGAAGGCGCCATAATTAAATAAGGAACAATAATCATTAATTGTTCAAAAATATTTAACCATATATCAAAATAACCATAATGTAAGAATAATCTTCTATAGTTTGTTTTTAAACTTGTAAATAATTCAAAAATTGTTTCTGGTTTTGCATAGTTTTCTCTATCATCTTCTGCATAAACCAATTCTTTTCTAAAAGCAGCTTCTACTTTTTGATTATTATATTCTAAACCTGGTAATTTTATACCAATAAACCAAGAAAGAACTAAACCACCAAAAGAAACTAATATTGCTACATAAACTAAAGAACCTTCTATATCTTTTAATATTGGTAATGTTATATGTTCTGATAATGTGTACAGTAATGGAATAAATGCTATTAATGTTAAAATTGCTTTTAAAAATTGCAATCCTAATGACTCCATTATTTTTGCAAATCTATAGGCATCTTCTTGTATTCTTTGACTTGCTCCTTCTACATCTTTTTTACAATCCCTCCAACTATTTGCATAATCAAAAGTAATTACTTCTCTCCACCAGAAAGCATATATACGTCCAAAATATGCAGATAATGTTGCAATTAATACATAAGGAAATGCTAATTCTGCAAACTTATACATTTGTTCCCAAAATTCTGATATATCATGCTCTGTTGCTTTTTGTAATATATTATAAAAAGCACCATACCATTCATTTATTGCTACTGTTATTTGTACTTGTGTATATATAGATATTATTAATATCAATAACCCACCATAAGATTTTAAAAAATGTTTTTTGTTTGTAAAAAATGAATAATACACATATCGCCTTTTTTTTTATTTTATTTTAATTCTTCCAATGTTTCTATTGCTAACTTTGGTACATATGATAGTGAAGGAGAAATAACCTTTTTATTCTCTTTTTTACCTTTAAAATATTCTCTTAATAGTGTTGCTTTTGTACAACCTCCAAAACCATGGATGGAATTATAATTCAATAATTCCATCCATTTTTAATAATGATTTAACATTTGGTTTTCTTCCAGTTAATTGAAAATATAGTTCATTCATATCTATACTCCCACCTTTTCCTAATATATATTCTTTATATTTTGAAGTTAAATCTTCATTAAATCTACCTTTTTCCATAAATAGGTAATATGCATCTGCACTTAATACTTCTGCCCATTTATAACTATAGTAACCTGCATCATAACCTCCACCAAATATATGTGAAAAACTATTTTGAAATTTATTATATTTTGGTGGTTTAATTACAGAAAACTCTTTTCTCACTTCATTTAGTAATTCTTGTACTTCATTACCTTGATATAATTTTTGATGTAGTTTAAAATCAAATAATGCAAACTCAACTTGTCTAACTGTCATTAATGAAGATTGAAAGTTTTTTGATTTAATCAGTTTTTCAATCATTTTATCTGATAATACTTCTTTTTTTTCATAATGTTTTGCAAACATTTTTAGAACTTCTTTATCATATGCAAAATACTCTAAAAATTGTGAAGGAAATTCAACTACATCCCAAGCCACACCATTAACACCACTAATAGAAGATTCAGATACTTTACTTAACAAGTGATGAATTGCATGTCCCATTTCATGAAACAATGTAACAACATCCCCATGTCTTAATAAAGAAGGTTCTTTTTCAGTTGAAGGTGGAAAATTACATACAACATAAGCAGAAGCATTGTTTTCTGTACCTTGAATATTATATCTTGTATGCCAATTATTCATCCAAGCACCACCAGATTTATTTTTTCTTGCTTCTAAATCCATATATAATCTTGAGATTTTTTTATCACCCTCATATATATCATATACTTTTATTTTTTCATTCCAAGTTTCATTTTCATTTGTCACATCCTTAAACTCTATTTTCAATAATTTATTTAGAAATATAAATAGACCTTCCAAAACACTATTTTGTTCAAAAAACGGTCTATATTTTTCTTCATTAATTGAATATT
>Ga0233447_1001185_pt1 | contig 23173 bp, 22 predicted proteins | sample SI_124_October20_3_FD_183014 | JGI IMG/M metagenome (GOLD analysis project Ga0233447, IMG submission 183014) | Seawater microbial communities from Saanich Inlet, British Columbia, Canada - SI_124_October2016_135_MG | ecosystem: Environmental > Aquatic > Marine > Inlet | place: Canada: British...
AGACTATAAAAAACCAATGGACGTGTACCAAGAAAGTATAAAATTGAACCAGAATAAGAAGAAGGCTTCTTAGGATGTTCTATATAAGAAATTTTAAAAAGTTGTCAGAGGTTTTGGGGTGATAAAGTTAATGCATTTTTGCCTGTACACTGTTTAATATTTTAGATATATTATTGCTTGCATCTTTAGCAGAATGAGGAGATAAACTTCCAAAGTAAAGCTTTCTACACTTAACCGTATCAACTGACTTCCAGATAGCCTCATTTTCTAAATAATTTACCAACCTTTCTGTTTCATTTTCATTGATTGAAAATAAATATTTTCGCACTTCCATAGAAGTTGATGTGGAAACGACTAAATCCTTATAGATATTTTCATTATTTAATAAAATAATTTTTTTATTCATGTACAAAGCGCTAAAAATACTACCTCCATAATCACACATCACGAAATCAGCTATAAGATATAGTTCAGTCATGTCTTGATATGCATTCTCATTCAATATAAACATTTCACTATTTACAATATCTAATACCTTTTGATTAAATCTTCCATATTGAGGGTCAATTTCTAAAGGGTGTGGCCTAACTATTACATTATAATCTTTTGCAATAGTTTTCATTATTGGAGAATACGACTCAATTGTTGAAAAATGTTTATTAACTGTAGATATCCACAAAATTGTTTTTTTACTGCTCTTGCAAGAATACTTCTCTTGCAATATTTTTTTATGTACCGTATCATCCTTTTTTCTAAAAAAATTATCATATCTTGGATATCCCATTTGATATACTGGCTTATTAAATATTTTTTTTACCATCTCTCCATCTCGAGGGCCGTGACAAAAAAACATATCAAATAAATTGTTGTAATTATTTCCATACTCAGTAAAAGAATTCTCACCTGCATCTGCGCCATACATAAATCTTATATTATATTGGCCTAATATATTTTGAAAATATTGCTCATTAGTTGAAAAATATTTATTTATTTTTATGACTGACAATACTTTATTCATAGACTTCAATAGAAAAATAATTAATCTTGTAGCTACTGTCCCTTTTAGAGTGTCCTCCCCTCCAAGGTATAAATGGGTAACTAAAACCCTATATTTATTTATAAAAATAACATCATCTAAAAACCTAACATTCCATGAATTATTTTTAAGTCCATAAAGAATGTTATCGTATGAACTTGATTTGAATTTATTTGCCAGAATAATATCGAATTTATCATTTTCCATTTCAATCATTACATTCTGATAGTGATCAAAAATATACTCTTCGTTTATAAAAAAAGCCACCCTGTCAATGACTTTATATCTATCAAATACGTAATTAGTTATTTTTTTAATTGAATTCATTTTATAGAATTAACCCTATCTATTGTTATTGTTGATTTTAAATCATCCACTGTATCAACTTCAATCCATCCACCAAATATTGGCACTGCCTGTATTGGAAATCCTGAGTCAATTACAGATTGCAGCAAATCTGTCATATATGAATTCTCTACACTTTTCCCTTGTAACTCCCCATTTTTGACCGCCTCATGAAAAATATTTTTTATTTTTTCAACTCCTTTGACAGAAAGCTTAATCAACCCCATGTACTGCCCCTCTATCTCATCAATTGATTTGGGTATTTTCCCAATCTCCTTTATAGTTCCATCCCTTCTAAGCTTTAGTGTTTCTGCATCATCTAGAGGGTTTTCACTTCTTGCTCGCCAATAGCCCTCCCATTCCTTATCTATAGTTACGGCCATATCTGCTTTTGATTCCAGCAAAGCTTTCAATATTTCTTGAGAATAAACAATATCCCCATAACTAACAACAACATCCCCGTCTAATTCATCTTCTGCGCAAAAAAGAGTCCAAACCATATTAGTTTCAAAATATCTTGGATTGTTCTTTAGTTTAATACCGTATTTTTTGAGCATTTCTGACTTATATCCACCAATCATCACAATATTATCAAGACCTTCTGATCTCAATACTGCTAGTTGTCGATCAATTAAACTAACACCCTTAATCTCTACCATGCACTTGGGTCGATCTAGTGTATATGGACGAAGTCTTTTACCTTCACCTGCTACCAATAAGATTACTTTTGGTTTTTTATTTTTCATTGGTCATCAACCTTTTAAATCTTTCTTGATTAATTTTAACAAACTGCTCTTCCCTCTCCGGATGCCACATCCACCCCTCCCAAGACAGTTCTTTATGCTTTATCGCCTCTATATTTCCATCCTCTGATTTTGCTAATATTTGGAATGTATCAGGGCAATTTTCTAAGGCTAGGTTATGGTAACTATTTACTGATTCTGGTAGTGATTGGATTTGCCTACTTTCTATATTCAGTTGGTGACGAGTCCTTACATGACCATCAACTTCTACCAATTCAACACCAGCATAAACCCCCATCATCTGCATTCCACGACAAATCCCTAAAACTGGCTTGTTATTATCCTCGGCCCATGAAAGTAAATATTTCTCTGTTAAATCTCTTTGTTTGATATCACCAATATCATTTCCTCCAGACAACAGAATTGCATCAATTTTCACTGTATTTAGCCAGTTTTCTAAAGTCAGTTGAGGGCTGTCGGGCGAGACCATGCTGATTAATGTATTGGGAATAGGTACCGGCACAAAGCCAGATTGAACAACCCAATCAATCAACCTTTGATCTAGGGTATCACGCCACTCATCATAAGATTCAACCTTATCGACCCGTTGTGTAACTCCTATCTTTATTTTTTCTGACATTAATTTATTTACTTTTTATGGGCAATTAACACATAGATATTGCAAAACTGGTTTGGAAAAAAACGCATCAGAAAATTTTGGCATCGTTGTCCGATCCATGATAATTGATAACCCTCTGCTCTTGCAATGTTCTCATCAAATTGCTTATGACTTCTAGCACGAAAAAATGAAAATTTATACAGTATGGGCATATTTTCGACAGGCGTTATTGAAGCAACATTGAATCCTGATTTTTCAAATACTTGTTTAAATTCTGAACGTGTCAAGTTCATTTTATGAAAAGCCTTGCCCTCCCCCGCGTTGCTATTTCTACTTACTCGTCGCTCCGTTAACCAGTCTGTAAGCTTTGTTTGGATATTATCTGCCCTAAATGATGCACATACTGAGCCACCACTCTCGAGAATGCGGTAAGTTTCCTCAATTGACTGATCCAATCCATGCTCTAAATTATGATAAAGTCCAAAGGCTAAAACATATTTAAACGATTCATTCTCAAAACGTAAATCAGTTATATCGCCCACTTCAACTTTAAGAGTTGAATCAATCTTCCTTAACTTTTCAATCGCAACTTCGATAAAATCTATTCCAATAATATCCATTTTTTTATTATGGTAATATCGAAGTATTCGCCCAGCGCCGCAGCCAGCCTCTAATATTTTTCCTTGTTGATCTTTTACCGTCTGCTCGGCATATTTCAACGGATAAACTTGATTATTCTCCATTGGTTGATCAGCAGGAATATCATCCCAGCGCTTCTCCCAATAATTTTTATTATTTACTTTACGATATGTTTTTCTCATGCTACCCCTCTCTTGACGTTATATAAAAATTAAGACTCGCTTAAATAATCAAATACCTTATCTGCCACCAATTGATTTCCAAGCTCAGAAAAATGCCCACCATACAAATCTTCAGTATAAAAAATTTTGGAATTTTCCTTATTTAAGTCTAAAGTTGTATCTATTACAGACTCTTTTTTACTCATCTCGAAAAAAAAATCCTCATATGGGGTATGACCTACTTCATTTATTATTTTTAAATCTATCAGCTGTGGCATTATTAATAATAAAGGTGTATGGCCACGATCACGCGCCATATCACAGAATTTAATTAAAATTAACTCTAGAAGTTTACACGCTTGTTTATTCTGATACATCTCATGAGAATGCTTTATATTATCTATCATAATTCTATTAAATGGGTCATTTTCAACTTTTTTATTTTCAACACCCAAAAAATGGAATACCTTTCTTTTTGAAAGTGAATAAAGCAACATAGAGTTACGTTTAAAATTTAAAAAATAGCTTTTTAAATATGGAAACCGAAATTGAAGTTTCTTAAATTTTATTTCGTAAAAGTCATCATATTTTTTTAACACACCTAAAACTTTCTCAAAATCATCGAAATCCTCTAAACCTTCAATAGGGCTTTTATGTAACGTTAATTGCCCATGATCCAATGTATATCTTGGCTTAAAAGCAAATGTATTTCCAAATTCTAAATAATGCTTCCAATAAGAATGAATTCTACAAATTGTTTCTGGAACAATTCCCAATATAACAATTTTTGTTGTTTTTGGAATTTTTTGCCTTTGGTAATAAAGAAAGGCCTGGTCTGCGCCATAATTCCCTACACCATAATTTAACACTTTCTCCCCTAACTTTTCACTCAAACGAACCTGCCAAGTTTGAAAGTCTTCAACTTGTCGACCAAAAGTATACGAATCTCCAAAAGAGGCGATTGTCACCTTTGATCCAACAAGATTTTCCCTTGAGCCATTACTATCAATATGATAAACAATCTTACTATTAGCTCCAACCTCTACCCCCGTTGTATTCGGTTTTCTCACCCACCCTAACTCCTTGTCAAAACTATTATTTATAAATTTTTTAAGAGCTATTTTGTCAAAAAAAGGATTACTGTCTTTTTCTGTAATCAGCCATTGAAAATCTCTACGAAAATATTTAATAATAATTTGCAAGAAAATCTCACAAACAACTAACACTAGCAATAAAATTCCTAGATTTAAAATCATTTTAAGATTTCTTTAATCTTTTTAAGCATCAAAACTTCTTCTAGCATATTGTCAAAATTATCTGTTTCTATTATGTTTTCAATAACAAGGTCTGGATTTTTTGGCTCTGGAAAGGGTATGTCAACGCCAACAACATTTTTTAACTTTCCAGATTTTGCTCTAGAATATAGGTTATTTTCATCTCTTTTTTCTAAAATATGGATTGGCACCTTTATATAAACCTCTTGATAATCTGTTATATTGTCTCTATTCCATGCCTGCCATTCTGGGAAAATAGATAGGACTGCCGCAACTACATGTATATCTTGATCAGATAAAAATTTTGACAAATGTGATAGTCTTTCTGCATTTTTTCTCCTACCTTCAATTGTGTGATCAGTATCATTTCTAAAAAGATCTCTAACAACATCACCATCCAATAAAACCAGATTACTCACTTCTGGTTTAAGCCTTTCATAAAGCAATTTACTAAGAGTTGTTTTTCCAGCCCTTGAAAGGCCTATCACCCAAGTTACCATAATTTTTTATTCCTTTTATTTATTAATGTAATAAACTTATCAAGCCAGCAGCACAATCAAGGTGTACTTTATTTGACTTGAGAAGGGGTTCATAACGCTGTTCACCACATCCAATTGCTGCAGGAATCCCAAATTCCGCACATCGAATAGCCATATGCGAGTTCACTCCGCCATATTTTGTTATCAATCCAGCTATTTTTTGTGAAAAAATCCAATCAAAACCAGGGTCTGCCCCCTCTATAATAACAATCTTACCTTTTAAAGAAATTTTATCTATCTTCGAATGAAGTATAAGAATTTCAGCAGTTACTTTTTTATGCGTTATAAAGTTTGGATGGCTGACCTGAAATGGAACAATATGAACCCCTTCTGGATCAGTTAAAATCTGAGGGAGTCGTATAGCTACACTAACCTGATGTTTTTCTTCTTCCTGTTTAGAAATTTCGCGCAAATATTCTTCAATACTTTTTTCACTACTACTTTTCGCAACATTTAGTATTGAATTTAAAGGAACATGTGATATTTCATCTCGACTCAATCCATTTTTCTCTGCAAAATTAGCAATTAATTCTAGCATGTTACTAACAGAACGCGTAAACACAAACTTACCATACTCTCTACCAATAATTGCCTCTTGTATGTAGTTCAGAAGATCGTCTGACTTGAAATCACCAAAACCATTATCTATAAGAAGAGTATTAACTTGCTGCCGCTGTATTTTTGAAAATTCGAATGCCTTTACTTTATCTTTACAGTGTGGCAGAACTACGCCTTTAGACATGTCACTCATTTGATCATAACGGTGAGACATGATATCGTAAGTACCAGGGCGTAAATGTCCATAACGCGTCATAAACTTGATATTCGTTAATTCACCTAACTGTAAGGCGCGCATATCATCTATTAAATTACTTGCTACCGTTTGTATAGCTTCCTGAAACTGACTTATTTCACTCTTGGTTATAATTCCAATATGCTGAAGAGAGTGGAGGATTGTCCTTGCAATAAAGCCATGTCTCGCAAGTATTGAAAAAGGAATAGTGCCATATTGAATGCAATCTGAAACTATCGAAAATAGTGAAGATACGTTAGATGGCAGTTTATCACTACTTTTATCACGCTGCCTAGTGTTAAGTTCTTCTATCTTATTTAGTGCGCTACTTAATGAATCTTCACCCTCCCCTTTGACAAGTCTTCTTGTTTGTTCCAAATGTGCTTGTTTAAATTCTACCTTTTCACTGTCATTCAGTGAATCACCAATCAAATCTTTAATCTTATCGTCAATATCAAAGCTATAAGTAGTAATTGCAATATCAAACTCAACCTTATCATGTAATTCTGGCGATATTCTAAGATGGTCTAGCCAGTGGTTAACCACTTTCTCTGCTATTTTAGGAGGTATTGTGTTAGGTAAATAAGAGTGAAAGCTAAGTCGTGTATCAATAAATGGCTGCCCCGTCAATGTAACCATTAATGGCTGACCTGTAGGAATGGCATATCCCATAATCACTCTTGCATCACTCCATGCATGATCAGTAATTAGAGCTTGGTAGAGTGAAAGCGACAAGGCACGGGGCGCTCTACCAATCATCTCTACAGGATTCCAGTCTGGCATTTGCCCTAAGATGGTGGTCTTACCATAAACACCGTCAAATTGCTTAAATCGCTCTGTAACGAATGCTTGTACACCTTGCAGCGTTTCATCTATCCGTTTACTAACCACCCTGTTCCAATTAGGCTGTGTAGTGATTGCTCGAACTTGTAATAAATATGGCGTCAAGTCCCTACCTAGGGCAAACTCAATATCCAGAAACTGACTATCCATTAGTAGCTCTAATTCCTGAACAGCTTGTAATAATTTTACAAAACGATCTGATTGAAGTTTATTGGTGGAGTTACGATGAATGTAGAGAGTGCGATTGGAGTATTCTCCATCACCTGAAGTTACTGTATCAGTCAGCCCGGACTGGTCATCATAGTTAATAACATAGTAAGGTGCGCCTGTATTCAAATCATGGGTAAAAATAACACCACTCATAGTCGTATCTTGCACCATCTCTTGGATAATCACCTCATCCTCCGACAATAGTGGGCGCTTTCTTTCATAGCTGAAAATTACTTTATCAATTCCTTCTATTATTTGACTTGGATTATTAGGAGAAATATTTAAAATAGAGTCGTACTCTCCAGCACAAGAGTTTAGCCCTCCATCCTCATCTGCTGCAGAGGATCGAACAACAAGGAAAGAGTCTTTTGATAAAGATAGAATTTCATCTGTAACAGATACTTTACCTTCCTTATACAGTATTGCATTTATGCTTAATAATTTTGGTACATTAAAAAAAGACAGCCTTTCTTTGATATTTTGCAACACCTTTGCCTTGGAGCGCTCTTTAGAATTCATGATATTTTTCTCATTCCTACCAACACTGCAGGTGATCCAGCCATTATAGAAAACGGTTTCACGCTTCTTGTAACCACAGATCCAGCTGCAATTTCACACCCTTCTCCTAATACAACACCTGGATTAATAGTGACGTTATACCCAACACCAACACCCTTACCTATAAAGACCCGCTTAAATGTATTTTTATTTACAGATCTAGTCAGTCCTTGATTGCTAAGATTATCTAAATTCCAAGTGATAATTGTTGTATTAGCTCCAATTGCCGCACCATCATCTATAACTATAGAACCGCCCTTTCCAGCATTAATCATGGCATTTTTTCCAATGAATACGTTATTTCCAATAGAGATGTTTTCCGGACCTCCAAATTGTACACCATAGTCTATTACAACTGATTTTCCAAATTTTTTAAACCTGTGGTTTATGCTTATATAATAAGATTGCCATCGAATTTTTTCGAAAAATGTATACACTTTTCTTATCAACGTATTTAGCCAAACTAATAAAATGGATGGCTTTTTATTAAAAAAAATCATAATGCAAAGTTGTAAATAATAACCGCACAAAAGAGTAGGATTGCTCCCCCAATTATCATTAAAGTACGCACGGTGTCTTTTACCTCTCTAGCTACCAATTGTTTAATTTCCTTTTCTGATAAGGGTTTATTTTTTTGATTATGAATCTTGCATGCAACTGCTATCACGTATTTTTTTGAGTGTGAAATAGATAGAGAAAAATCACCAAATAACGGCCTATTGTTGGTGGTATGCATTATTTTTATTTTATTAAATTTTATTTTTTTAAACGAATTATCAGCCTTAACAATTGCCTCTTTTATTGAAAATAAGCCTGCAAAACTTTGCACTGGGCTGGCTTTACCAATACAGTACTGAATCTCTTCCAAGCTAAAATTGTCTTTATAAAACTGATTACTAGTGTAGTCATCAACCTCTTCAAACAAAGAGACACTTTCTATATCGATACCTACAATAAGTGCATTTTCATTTTCAATGACTCTCCTAGTTGTTATCTGCTCACCAATGTGTGTTTGATCAATATTATCGAAAGATTGTACAGATCTTAAAAAATCTCCATAATTAACAATTGATGCGGGATCATTCACAACATAGCCTTTGTCGGCTAATGCTGCATACATTCTATGTAGCATTAATGAGCTTGAAATGACGGTGTAATCCATTACTGTAGTGTTATCTATATCATTCACACCCTTTTTTATGAAATGAGCTATTATTATTTTTGCTTGTTGCGCTTCCATCTTTTAAAAACCTTTTAAGCAGACATGACATATATGACCGTCTTGCCCATTGTGTTTAACAATTTTTAGCATACCAAAACCCTCTAGCTTCTCATCTTCCGATAAACTCTTCAGGCAAGTATTGCATACAATAGCTTGATCAATACTTCTAACAACCTCTTTTTCAATATTACTCAATTGATTGGAAAGCTTCTTTTTATCAATTTTTCCATTTTGATTAAGTGGCATAGCATCAATAAAATATATTTTTGACGGAACCATATAATCCGGCAAAACATGGCTACAATCTTCTAAAATTTTATTTTCCGATATCATTTGTTCTTTATTCTCTACAAAGGCAACTATATCTTCAGCAACATTTTTATTGCCTTTTGATGTAACAGGAATAGAGACGGCCATTTGATGCCCTATTGCATCACGAATAACCTTATCAATTTCTAGCATTTCAACACGATTGCCGCGCACCTGTAGCTGATCGTCAGTTCTACCTATAAACACATAATTTCCATCTTTTAATTTTTTTGCCAAATCACCGGTACGATACCAAATCTCACTCTCATCACCTGCGAATTTAATAAATTTTTCTTTAGTTAATGAATCATTCTGAAAATAACCTTGTATCACCTGCTCACCATGAACGCAAATCTCTCCCACATCACCCTCAAAAACCTCTTGCCCTTTTTGAATTAACTTAATTTTCATTTTATTAAAAGGCTTGCCAATAGAAACCAATCCATTAAAACAATTTTGAGTATTATCTGCAACCTCCCAAGAGTAACTCATAAACATAACTGTAGCTTCTGTTGGACCATAGAAGTTAACAACCTTGGAATTTGGCGCTGCAATTTTCCATTTTGTAGCTATATCACAAGGTAGCCCCTCGCCACAGAATAGGCTGCACCTTAATGTACTCAGACTATTGGCAGTAAGCTGCTTCATGTTGTCCATAAAAATACCGACAGATGGTACAGATGTCCAAACTGTCAATCTTTTTTCATTTATATACCTATGTGGAGCCATCATGGATTTTTTTGGCAGAACAAACAGGCAAGCACCAGAAAAAAATGCCGAAAAAAGATCTTGTATGGATAAATCAAATGAGATGTCAGGCGCCTGCGAAATTCGATCACTTGAGCTAAATTTATATTTTTTTACAATATATGTAATATATGAATATAAATTCTTATGGGAAACAACAATCCCTTTTGGGTTTCCAGTACTTCCAGATGTAAACATTAAATATGCTGGGTCGTCTTTCTTTACAGCACTCTTATCAACAACACAAGTCGAGAAATTATCAGGCAGGATAAAAGTGTGGTTTAAATTGCTCTTAACAAGGTTTTTTATTTTTTCACCTGGAGTTGGGCAAATTACAGTTAAGCCAACTACAAGAGATGATAATTTTGAAAACGTATCTGCAGCCTCTTCCGCTAAAATAATTGTTTTACACTCTGAAGTGATGAGTATCTTGTTAATTTTTTCAATCGGATGAAAAGGGTTAAGCGGCAGGTAAGCATTCTTAGAAAAAAGAGTGCCAACTATTCCTGCGTAAGCATCAATACTTCTATAGCAAAGAATTCCAATGAACTGATTGTTAGCGGTTACAACTTCATTTATTACATTTCTAATTATATCAGAACGAGAATAAAGTTCACTGTATGTATACGTTTGATCTTGCACATGTATAGCATCACATTTAAAATGTTCATGCATTGCATTTTCAATATTTACACCAACATCATATTTCATAAAAAAATCATTTATTCGCACTATGGTTTAGTCAATACAGCGGTGAATGTGGAGCCACTATTAGGGAATAATTTATGCAGAATTTTTTCTATCCAATTATTAGATGGGGTTATTCCATACAAATATGTCCAAGTATTAAATTCAGTAACTTCACAAGAAAGTCGCTCTACCACCTGGTCAACAGTAAAAAAACCTTCATTATATTGATCAGGTATGTTAATACTACGCCAGCATAAATAATTATTGTAATAAACTATTGCGTAAAGCATTCCTTTAGTAAATTCATCATTTACAACGCCGGTCTCCCGAAGGTATTGAAGTGACTTATCTAATGGATGCTTATCATTAAAGCCATCCAGCTTATTTTTACTTTTCGCCAGTAGCAGCTGTCTAACCTTTCTATAAACTCTTATAATAAAAAAGAGTGGCGTTATCAGCTTATAGCGCTTTCCAAAATACTCATTATTCGGCTCAATCGGAAGAAAGAGTTTGTCTCCTTGCTGCATCTCCTGACTAAGAATGTCTAAAAATTCATTAATATCGTCTAACGTCCTCAAAACAGCACACATAATAAATATTTTTTTGCCTTTAATTACTTTTATAAGGTCCGTGCATTTTTGTGATTCAAAATAGTCATTTACAATAACAACTTTTTGGTTCTCTTTATCTTTAAACTGGCTAATCATTTGTTTAAATGGTTCAATATAAAAATATTTATTAAAAACATATCCAGAGCCCTTTACAAGCCAATATGATTCACCTGTTCCTGCTCCAATGTCGATGATGCACGCTTCCCCTGTAAGGTTATTTAAAAACTCATTAAACGGATGCTTTAATTTCTCTGCATAGCCCGGCTGATAAACCTCCGCATCATATTTATAATATGCGGTTTTTACACACTCAACAAATGTTTTTGGCGTTAACTCCTTATCTAAACAGAAGTTATTGTAAAGATATTCTGCTCTAGTATTCTTAACTATATTATCGTTATCTATAATTTTATATTTCATTATAAGTCCTCTTGTTTTTTATAGTGCAAATTAACTCCATTATTTAAAATAGTTAACAACCCCTCAACATCATTTTTATTATCACAATTATTCATATTTTTATAATTAGGCGAGATAAGCAAGTTCTTTATTTGTATCTTCTCCCCCCATTCAACAAGAATTTTTAAATAAGCATATAATTCCTGATCTTTCATCTTATGTTTCATATGATCTTTAATAATATTCCTTAAGCTCGAGCTTATAGTTACTTTTTTCACACTACTCAAGAACCCAAAAGTAACATCTGAAAAAATTAAACTATTAACTCCGATTACCGATGCTTCTAATGCAGCACTACCTGATATAGTCACCACAAGATCAGAATATCTAATATAGTCATATGGTAAAGCATATTGCACAGGATTTATTAAAATGACATTTGGCAGCTGTTTAATTTTTCTATAAAAACTAATTGGGCGATAGCCAACCATAGACCAATGCTCTTTAACAACAACATATTGATCTGGTCGAATACTTTTAGATATAGACTCTATTGTAAATATCTCGTTAATATGATAGGGAGCCAACACAACAGTACTAGACTCAGGAATCTCGTGCAAAGGAATGTAAATATAATTTATTTTTTTTAAATCCACTGTCTCAAATATATTTGAATACTCTAAATATATCCTTCTTATATGGTATGTATACATAAACCTTAAACTCGACAAGGAATCAGAGCAAATAGGGGAATTTATACGCTGAAAAGTGCTCAACAAAAAACTTTTTAAGGAGGTATGTCTAAAGAAAGTTACAGTATTCTTACAAGCGAGGTAAATCATTTTCAATATTGAAAATTTTCTCTCTTGATATATGTGTTTCCACATTACTGGAACTTCGCCAATATATTTTTTAGTTTTAATTAATTCTTCTGTCAATAGTTTATTACTACTAAGGCTCGTATCTCTCAAATTATCATTAAAGAGTTTTTTAAGATGATAATTTTTTTCTTTAGTTAATGATAGTGTCGGAAGAACATAATTACCAATCCTAGAGTAATCTATAGATACATATGGAATGTTATTTTTATATGCAACCTCTAGCAAAACAGTTCTTCCGAAAAAACCAATATCAGCATCAAGTATAATTTCTGGCTTATTGAGAGCAATAAGATTTTCAATTTGCTTATAAAATATTTGCACATACAGTAAAATTCTATTGTAATCAATTGGTTTGTAGAAAAATCTATCATGATAATATGGCAGCAACATCATTTCAGTTATCAACTGTTCATTTATTGAAGAAAATCTTGAATAAGAACTATCTATATTTCTAATATAACCCATATCAATATTATCTTTGGCATTTTTATGTTTATTCAAATACTCTTCAACTATACAACTCATTTCATAAATATTGATATCCTTGTTTAAGGATGTAAATTTTTTGTAATACGAAGATTGAAAATAAGCTTCCGATGGTTGAATAAATATAGCACTAATATTTTCACAATTACCACGAAGTTCTTTAGCTATATAATGCATAGGCCATGAATATGTTTCTGCACATACTAGTAGTATTTTTTTATCTTTAAAATTATTCATTTCTCGATATTACTAGCTGCATCAATGCGCCCCAAAAAGGAGGGGAATTGAATGATTTTCCTAAAATTACTTTCTCGATATCTTTATAGTCATCTTCCAAATTTGAGTACGCATCATTTGGATATGGATATAAAAAATGATCGACCTTAAAGTGACTTTTTTGGAATAAGTGCCTTATAGATTTCTCATTAAACATCAGACTCATTTCAGGATGAAATAGAGCCCACTTCTCTTTCAACAGGTGATAAACAAAAGAGTCTGTAGAGGGCAAAGAAAACAATACTATCTTGCCATCTAAAGTAAGCAGCTCCTTTAAGTGTTTAATTGACTCATGCAGTGTTTTATCTAAGTACTGAAAGGTGCCTCTAAAGATAATCAGATCAAATTTTCTATTTTTTTCGACTCTTAATAAATCAATATTCTTAAAATCTACAATATGGGCATAATTTTCATTTGCAAACTTGATTGCCGACGGGTCAATATCAATACCCAATATATATTCTGGATTGCACTGTTTATATATTTCAAATGAAAAAACACCCGAACTACAACCCACATCTAATATTCTAGATTCACTAGATATATATTTTTTTAAAAACTCAACATCAATCTTATATTGATTCAAGCGTAGCTTGTTTAAGATAAGATTTTCTTTAGCATCTCTTTTGTCAAAATAATTTTCAAAGTACTTATCACCAATATATTTTTCATTATTTGGAATGTATTGAAAGCCACAAACATTACATTTATTGATAGAAAAATAACCGTAAATCAAAGTTTCTAAATTTCCACTGCTGCATATATTACATTTTTTTGATATGGTCATAATAACTTATAGGGTTTGTTCTTTTGTAAATTGGCTATTAATTTGCATTAAACTAGCATCTGAGTTCATTAAATTTATTATATCAAACATATTAAAATCTGTGTTATTTTGATAAAGCCTTTCAAGAATTATGCGTATTAATTTAAAATCCTCAGGATAATCAACAGTCCACCTATACTTACTCAAATCATCTTGGATTGAGTAGCTGAAGATCCTAAAGAAATCAGGATTCCTATATATATACGGTGTAACATGCTCTTGTTCAGTTGCGCTATTAGCATTATGATTCGCCCTTCTTAACGCCTCCATAGAAAAAACTTCTGTATGAAGGCCGATTGGGTAACTCTTTTCTAGGATATTTGAGACGTAATCAATTTCATTGTGATTCAAATGATAGTACTCAACAATCTCTCCAATAATATCTGGATCAATCAAAGGGCAATCTGCATTAATCCTTACAATACACTCGGCTTTAAATTTTATGGCAGCCTTGTAATATCTCAACAGTACATTATTTTCTGAACCCCTGTAGTAAGAGCAATGTAGTTTTTCACATAACTCCTTCACAGGCTGGTCAATTTGGTTTACTGTTGTTGCGATAACAACATCGTCAACATTTCTAACTTTTTTAAGTCTTTCGATTTGATATTCAAGTAGTGGTCTTCCCATTACCTTTTTTAAGATTTTTCCAGGAAGTCTAGTGGAGCCCATTCTAGCCTGAACTATAATTATGACTCTCATCTCTTTAAACTATAGTCCAGCCACCATCTACTGCAATAACAGATCCGGTAATATATCTAGAGGCATCAGAAGCGAGAAATAAGGCTACTCCCTTCATGTCATCATGCTCAGCCATTCGACCCATGGGTGTTTTTGCAATATATTTACTTAAAAATGGTTCCGGCTGATTATTGTAAAAACCGCCAGGAGATATGCAATTCACTCGTACTTCTTTTTTTGCATAGTACGATGCTAAATATTTAGAAAAAGAGATGATCCCACCTTTTAAAAATGCGTAATCTGGTTCTGTTTCAAAATCAGATCCTTCATATATGTTCATATCAGGTGCGACCAAACCATAAATAGAAGAAATGTTAATAATACTCCCTTTTCCATTTTTTGCCATCGATTCACCAAATACACGGGCCGTGATAAATATTCCTCTAGCATTTTCCTGCATAGATTTATCCCAATTATCAACACTATCATAAAAAAACTTTTTCATTGGTCTACTACAACCAGCATTAATCAAAATATCAGGAGCTCTAAAATCTTTTGTTATGGCATTAACTACTTCAATAACACTTTCCTCACTTGACTGATCTAACATCACCCCTTCAGCATCCAGTCCTTGTGAACAAATTTTATCAACCGCAGGCTGAAAATTTTTTGAACTCCTAGATGCTATGTACACTTTGGCGCCAGCCTCAGCTAGAGCTTCAGCCATAGGAAGCCCAATCTTTCCAGAGCCGCCTATAACTACTGCACATTGCCCTTTTAAAGAAAATAATTTTTCAATATGCATATCAACCTGCTCCTTCTATTTTTATTTTGCTATCGCCTATACGGAACTCTCTTAGAATATTCTTTTTTTCCATATACCATTGTGTCTCATGCACAAATTTCATCGTATTAATTTCACATGACGCAATATAAATATTAGATAGCTCTTTACATAATTGAGATAATTTATAAAATTTAGACCCTCCTATTGGTTCTAGTATCCTACCTAAGGGAATGTGTGCCCAACTTGATTGTCGATCAGGTAAAAAATCTAGCCTTTCTTTTAATTTTTTACGTAATTTGAATATCACTTCTCCTTCATCAAATCCTTTTGCAATAATACAGCCATCTGGATTGATTTGAATACCAAAAACAACAAATCGAAATGGCTTGTTAAGTCTTGGTAGATTATTATATATCTCTCCCTCCCATTGCTTATTCCAATCATGTTCTGGCCATTTAAAAACACAATATTCCAAACCTAAATTCTCTTGAAGAACCCAATACCTAAGGCTTCCATCCAAAATTTTATCGATTTTTTGTTGAATTTTTACCAACTTTCTAGAAAAGCTATTTTCAAAAGGTAGGCCGGATAATAAGGCATACACTTCAAGATTTTTCGGCCTTGGATTTTTTGTTTTTAAGCTATCTTCAGTAAAAAGACCTCTTGATACATCTAACGATGACTCGTTAAAGTCTTTATTTTCCCATGTCTCTTGACCTACTCCATCGTAGGATTTATTTAACAATGAGTAATGAGCACTTTCTTGTATGGATTGATATTTGTTCACACTATTCTTTAATTATTTTATTAGTCTTTAGGTAGGAGGATATCTCTGACTCTGTTAATAGCTCCTTATCAGAGCGCAATGACTCAGTCAATCGATCTACGCCTTTATAGGTCTCCAAATATTTTTTCTCTATTGAGGGGAGCATCATACTAAGAGTCTCAGGAATAACAGTATAAATATTATCTTTCAATGCTGTCCTAGAGGCTTCAACTTCTGTAACAAGCTCCTCATATAATTTTTCTCCGGGCTTTTCACCTATTACAGTATATTCAAAAGATTTACCTCGACTGATTACCCTCGCAAGATCAATAATTGAACAGCTCCCCATATTCATGACAAATACCTCTCCACCAATCATATTGTTTGCCGCATAAAGGCAAAGTTTTATAGATTGATCCATAGTGATAAAAAATCTTGTCATATTTTCAGACGTGATCGTTAATGACTTCCCTTCTTTTATTTGTTTTTTAAAAATTTGCAAAACAGACCCGTTGGTATTGAGTACATTACCAAAGCGCACACTTGAAAATCTTGTAGAGTGATCTCCTGAATGATGATTTGCCGCGGTCATCAACCTCTCACCAAGAAGTTTTGTTGCTCCCATCGTGCTAGAAGGGTTAACAGCCTTATCACTACTAGTAAATATAACTTGACTAACACCTGCCTTTAATGAGGCGTTAATTACATTATTAACACCATTAATATTTGTCTGCATTGCCTCAAATGGATTATATTCTGATAAGTAAACATGCTTCAGTGCTGCACAATGAAATACAACTTCAACCCCCTCTAAAGCCCTATCTAGCCTATTCTTGTCTCGTACACTACCAATAAATAGTTTTAAATTATCTCCATAATCAGGTTTATACTTCTGATCCAAGTGAAATAATCCGTCCTCATTTTGATCAAATGCACACACAATACAACCCAGTGAAAGTATTCTTTCTACTAGACTTGAACCGATTGATCCACAAGCCCCTGTAATTAAAACTCTAGTTCCTTTAGTAATCAAAATCTCTATTCCTTTTTTATTTTAAATCTGACCATCGAATACCTGTCATTGCTGGTATATCTCTTTTTGCTGTTTTATTTATTATACTGTCCAATTCAAATGGTTCAATACTACCATTGGAACAAGGCCTTAAAATTGTTAAATCATCTTTTCTTATTTTTGAATTCTTTTTTATTTCATGCTTAGCATAAACACTGCGACGCTGTAAAACAATGGTTTCCAACTCATTGTTTTCAATTTTTTTATGTCCATCACCCATAGCATGCTCCAATTCTCTCGTTCTATCTACCATTTCCCTCCATGTGCCAGGAGTCATAGCAAAAGCATGGTCTGGACCAGGCCTCTCATTTGAATCAGTAAAGTGCTTTTCTATCACCCTAGCACCAAGAGCCACAGCGCCTAAAACAGGGACATGGCCAGGCATATGGTCGCTCAATCCGGTGATTATGCCCGGATATTTCTCCTTAAATTCAGAAATAACTCCCAATTGCAGGTGGGAAAAGTTATTAGAGCTCGCCGTATAATTAGTATTACATTGAAGCAGTATTATATCTGGAGTTATTGCAAGAATTGCATCCACCGCTCTACAAACATCTACAAATGATGAAGCTCCAGTTGCTAAGATTATCGGTTTACCCTTGGAAGCCATATATTGAATAATTTCTATCCAAGTAATATCGCCAGAACCAACTTTGTATACTGGAACATATGGATCAACAAAATCAACAAGTTCGAATGAATATGGGCTCGTAAGAAATGACAAGCCAACACTATCACACGTCTCCTGCAAAATGCTTGTCCAATCACGATTTAAGGATGCTGACTCATACGTCGCATAGACTGATTTTTTCCATGACGACTGGTGAGATTTACTATTAGAAAGTTTTTTAAATCCACTATCACTAACTAACGAATTTGCAGTGTAATGTTGAAATTTAGCAGCATCTGCGCCTGACTCTTTTGCCATATGTATCAACTCTTTAGCACGCACTATATCATTGTCAAAATTTGAACCAATTTCGGCAATAAAATACACTGGAAAATCATCACCAACTTCTTTATTATTTATTATTATTTTTTTTGATGGTTTTAACATTTTTTTTATCTCTATTTTTTAATTATTAGATCGACTTCTACAAGATTGTCTGATGCCTTCTTTAAATCTAATAAGTCAAATCCCGATTTTTTTGAAATAGTTAGTAAGTCTGTTTCTCCATCTGCATAGTTGAGAATCCACATATGCTTCTGCGTCAAAAGATCTAAGCTATCCTTTCCAGCTCCACCAACAACTCTGTATAAGTCGTACCTCCCCATCTGTGGCTCACAAAATGGAATTGTTCTAGAAAATACACAATTAGCTTCGTATGCTCTAATGATATCCAAATAAGTATTTAGACTTTCTTTTAAATTTTTTTCAGAAACAAAGTCAAGGTTATCAGCACTAGTATGATACTCGGGGAATTTACCATACATTGACCTAGTTAAAACCCCTACATCTAAATCAAAACCTGGAGAGCAGTATTGCCTTTCATCACTACCAAGTGGTGAAAATTCAACAACATTACCACTAATATTATTATTTGAAAAAATATACTCAGCTATACGGTTTATGTTTGATTTTTCATTTCTAGACTTCTTATAAGTAAACGCTCCAGAATCACCCACACAGGTTGCAACCAGACCGTATTCAAGGTTAGATTTAATCTTCTTCCTATTGTTATGTAAAAAACAAATAGTGCCAATGGTTTCAGGGGTAAATAAAAAACGGTAATTATAATTTAAATTTTTTTCTTTTTTTAATTCTTTATATAACTGAACTGCTAACACAACCCCTGACAATGAATCATTTGCCATTGATGGATGGCAAATATATGATGAAATTAAAACATCTTTTCTTGCTTTATTATCAATATAGGCTTCGGCATAAACAAGCTCGCCATTTTTTTTATTTGAATTAATTTCAACTTTATAAAGACCTTTCTTCATATTCTTTACAAAATTATATGGTAAGCAGAATGCCCAGAAATCCTTATAATACGATGTTGAATATGGTATCCAATCAGGCTTTTTTTCATCTGTAATAATATGTTTTTTAAGCTCATTCAAAGTTAGCTCACCTTTAAATGCAGTACTGTAACCCATTAAAAATAAATTATTATCTTTAAAATCAACTAATAGATTGCCATCTGGATCATATATTTGAGCAACCTCTACATTCCACTCCTCAGGAATAGTCCAATCAAATACTTTAGTGTCACTCTGCATGCTAGTTTTTTTAATTGGAATTTCTTTTAAAATAGCATCTAATGTTTGACGTACGCCATTACCGGTAATACTCCTATTATATGGAAATAGTTTCACCAAAAAACTAAACATATTCATGGTATTTTTAGTTTTATTACTAATTTATTTACTTGTGATTTCATATTAGACAGATCCAAACCTGTGTAAAAAATAAAAAACTAATTCAACCTTTTTATCAAGATTTTTATACCTCTCAATAAATTTAATTTGATCTACAATCATTTTATTTCTTTATATTTGCGCATCACTACACTCTCTTTTGAGATTTCAATAATTTGCTCACACCCTTTCAAAGTAGTTAATCGATGTGCGATAATAAGCACTGTTATCTCTTTTCCTAGATCTTCAATTGTATCCATTACCGCCTGTTCAGTTTTATTATCTAGTGCGCTGGTTGCTTCGTCAAATATTAACACGTCAGCTTGCTTATAAAGCGCTCTTGCAATACCTATTCGTTGCCTTTGACCACCTGAGAGTCGGATACCTCTTTCACCTACAAATGTTTGATAGCCATCTTTCCACTGCTCAATTAACTCTGCAATTTGTGCTTGCTGTGCTGCTTTTTTTACTCGCTGATGATCGATTAACTCTTTTGCAATGCCAAAAGCAATATTCTCTTCAATGGTACTATCTGATAGATAAATGTTTTGCGGTACATGGGCGATATGCGCTTGCCAGGCTCTACGGTTTTGAGTGTTGATTGTCTGATTATCAATAATCAAGCCACCCTCAGTTGCTGGGAGTAGCCCCATAATAATATCAAGCAGTGTACTTTTACCACTTCCAGTTACCCCCATAAAGCCGATACGACTCCCTTTTTTTAGAGAGAGGTTAATATTTTTCAAAACCCAGGGTGAGTCCTCTGTATAACGGAAATTAAGATTATTCAGTTTAATCTCTTTTACAAAAGGAATTGGTTTTAGTGGTGGCTGATCTGCATATTCTGGTAGCGGCTGATCTAATAAATTTAATATATCTTCAAATGATGTTTTTGAACCTTTGATTGTGCTATAAGCGCCATATGCTTGCTGTAGTACTGGCAGTAATCTTTGAGCGCCCAATGCTAATGCGCCTAATACAGGGATTGCTGTCACCATTCCGCCTTCTTGCTGTGTCATCAAATAAGCAAGCCCAGCGATAAGCATCATTCCAATTGCTTCCATGGCATATTTAGGACTTCCGCCAATAAATATATTGTTTCCGGAGGCACGACGCAGCGGCAAGTCTGCATTACGGTAAAGTTTACAGTAGAACTGCTGGGTTCCATCGATAAGCACATCACGAATTCCACCCAACCCCTCTTGAAGTGATTTAATCATCTGAGTGGATTGATCTGCAATAGTTTGACTGTTGTCTTTAAGATGATTTTTGGTGTAGCTAATAACTAGCCAATAGAGTGAGCCGAATCCAATAAATACTGATAACGCTATAGTTGTGTTAATTGCAAAGAGTACACCTATGATACCAATAAGCATAATTGTTGAGCTAATAAGTAATAACACCGGGGTAAGAATTCCATTAATCACTATATTTGTTTTGGTAATAATACTATTAATTACTTCGCTACTATTACGTGACACATGAACTTCGTATTCTTGGTAGAGGGTGCGACGGTAGATATTCATGCTGAGATCTGCACCTGTTGCAAATGAGAGCCTAGTCATGGCGTATAGCAGTGTTAGGCGAATTACACCGGCTAGTAGTGCTGCGGTTATAAATAGGATGGTTAGTGGCAATATTAATTGTCTAGACTCGGTTAGCGCTAGAATTTGGATAACAGGCTGCATCAATGAGTGTTGGTAGACCTGCTCTGGGGCGGTTAATATACCTAAAAATGGCAGTACTGCGCCTATACTAATAATTTCTGCTAGCGATGCAACAACCATCAGGATTAGCAGCAGTGAGAACTGTTTTTGACGACGCTTTGTGAGATGGCGCCAGAGGGTTGCTAATGATGAATGTTTCACCCCAAGGGTATTTCCTGACGGGATAATGTTTAATTTTGAATTAGGCATTTAAATACCAGTTGTAGACTTTCTTTAGTCCTTCTTTCAAATCTACACTGTAGTTCCAGCCCATCTTTGTTAGTCTGGTTACATCAATGAGTTTTCTTGGAGGTCCGTCTGGTTTGGCTATGTCAAAGGTTAACTTACCTTTATAGCCAACTACTTGTTTCATAGTTTCTACCATCTCTCGTATTGTTACATCTTTACCTGTGCCAACATTGATGTGTGAGAGTATTGGCTGAGTATTAGCCCGATAAGTTTGTTCATCTAGTTCTAATACAAATAGTGATGCCTCTACCATGTCTTGGACGTGTAGAAATTCGCGTCTCGGGTTTCCCGAGCCCCAAAGCTCTACGCTAGCGCTACCTAATTTTGAATTTTCAATATTGAATATTGAATGAATTCCATGCTTTGCAAGGAGTTTTAAAATTTGATCATTAGTAGAGTGTACTGTTATGCCTTTTATTGGATTTTTGTTTATGTCTGCTTTTATAGCTTGCCAGTCGTTATTTTCTAGGCATTTGGCTAGGTGGAGTTTTCTCATGATTGCTGGAATTACATGGGAGTTTTCTAGGTTAAAGTTGTCTCCTTCACCGTATAAGTTGGTTGGCATCACTGATCTAAAATCAGTGCCGTGTTGACGATTATATGATTCGCACAACTTAATACCTGCAATCTTTGCTAGGGCGTATGGCTCATTGGTTGGTTCTAGTACGCCGGTAAGTAATGCGTCTTCGCGCATAGGCTGCTCAACTGCTTTAGGATAAATACAAGTACTGCCTAAAAATAGTAGACGTTTAACTTTACTCTCATAAGCCGAGTTAATAACATTAGCCTCTATCATCATGTTTTGATAGATGAAATCTGCAGGATACGTATTGTTAGCATAAATACCGCCCACTTTAGCTGCAGCCAAAATAACGTAATCAGGCTTTTCTTGTGTAAAGAAGTTTTTTACTGCCGCTTGATTAGTAAGATCAAGTTTTTCATGTGTTCGCATTAAAAGATTGGTAAAACCCCTTTCTTCTAATTGCCTAACAATGGCAGAGCCGACTAAGCCTCTATGGCCTGCTATATAAATTTTGTTTGATTTATCCATTTCTAAATCAATTACTCGTTAAAGTCTGGTGCTTTGAAGCCATGCTTTTTGACTAACGAATCACGCTTGGCAATATTAATGTCACTTTCCATCATTTCATGTACCATTTCTTCTAAGGTGATTTTTGGTTCCCAGCCTAGTTTTTCTTTGGCTTTGGTTGGGTCACCCAATAATGTCTCCACTTCTGTTGGTCGGAAGTATCTTTTATCAACGGCTACGATTAAATTGCCTGTTTCAGTATCATAACCTTTTTCATCCATACCCCCACCTTCCCAGCGAATCGTCTTACC
>Ga0233447_1001186_pt1 | contig 23141 bp, 14 predicted proteins | sample SI_124_October20_3_FD_183014 | JGI IMG/M metagenome (GOLD analysis project Ga0233447, IMG submission 183014) | Seawater microbial communities from Saanich Inlet, British Columbia, Canada - SI_124_October2016_135_MG | ecosystem: Environmental > Aquatic > Marine > Inlet | place: Canada: British...
TCATTGTTTTATCTTTTTTGGTTGCGGAAACAACTCTTGAAAGATACCAATGAGTCCTTTTAGAGGCAAACCCGTAAAACTTCTCTGACCACGTTCAAAGAACGTGGGTTTTCACATTGAACTAAATAACAATTACAGAGCTTGAGTTTAACATTTTGTCTAACCTGAATTATTCATGAGTTTTTCGTTATGAGAATTCAAAATGCACAGAATAAAGGGAAACACAGAGTTGAGCACCGCAGAAATGGCCTTAGCTATTTTGAGAAGCGAAAATCGAGCATTCTCTTTATTCAAAGCAGTTTTATTTTGGAATAGATAAATTTATGAATAGTTCAGGCTAAGATCAAAAATTTTACAATCTACTTTGAAAAGAGATTAAAATCATTCTTCCAAAAATAGATTTCCTGTATTTTGCAGGAAATTATAAATACGCAAATTATGAAATTCAATCCGGCACAGGCAATTCAAAATTTGAAACAATTTGGGGAATTTGGTGGTGTAAACCCTTCGGTTACCGATTCGTCAACATACACATTTTTGCAGGGAGAAACTATGGAAGATACATTTCATGGTCAAATGGAAGGCTGTTTTCTCTACTCGCGGCACTGGAATCCAAGTAATAAGTACCTTGCCGATGCCCTGGCAGCCATGGAAAATACAGAATCGGCATGGGTAACCGGCTCAGGAATGGCAGCCATTACCTGTTCCCTGCTGCAACTTTGCAATTCGGGCGACCATATTGTAACCAGTGTAACAACCTACGGAGGCACTTACGCATTCTTAAAAAACTGGCTTCCCAAATTTAATATTGAAGTCTCATTTGTTGACATCACAAACCTCGAACAGGTAAAAAAAGCGATGCAACCAAATACAAAAGTTATTTATACCGAGAGTGTTACAAATCCGTTATTACAAGTTTCAAACATTCCCGAACTTGCAAAAATTGCACACCAGGCCAATGCCAAATTAATGGTTGATAATACTTTTACCCCAATGATAATTTCGCCGGCGATGCTTGGGGCAGATTTTGTGGTTTATAGCATGACAAAATTTATTAACGGAAAAAACGACTGTGTTGCAGGTGCAATCTGTGGTTCGAATGAATTTGTCGGGCAACTTTCGGATGTTAACGACGGAACCGCAATGCTTTTAGGACCGGTACTCGACTCCTTGCGCTCTTCAAATATCCTGAAAAATTTAAACACCCTCCATATTCGAATGAAACAACACAGCAAAAATGCCCAGTTTCTTGCCGGGAATTTTGAAAAATCGGGTTTGAAAGTGAATTATCCGGGATTGAAGAATAATACTCAGCACGAACTTCACAAAGAATTAATGAACAAAGAATTTGGATTTGGCGGAATACTTGCTTTAGATTTTACAACCCTGAAAAATGCCAACCGTATTATGCAAAAAATGCAGGATGCCGGGGTTGGATACCTTGCCGTTAGTTTAGGATATTTTAAAACTCTGTTTAGTTGTTCAGGTCACAGTACTTCGTCGGAGATTCCGGTGGAGGTGCAGAAGAAAATGGGGCTTTCTGAAGGACTGGTAAGGTTCTCGGTTGGTTTAGACAATAATATTGAAGATACTTTTCAAAAAATTATGAACTGTATTTAATCAAAGCTCCTTTAGTTTTAGTTTTCAATTCAAACTTACGTCTTGGAATACATCGACATTAAAAAAAGCAGCAAACTCGTTCAAATTTCAATGCGATAAAAATCATAATCATATATTCTTAAATAATTATCTTTGTTCACTTCAAAAAAAACAATAAAACTAATGATAATGAAGAAAAAAAATTCAGTGATTGGAATACTGGTATTTGTATTCCTGCTTGTAAATTATCAAATTTCAAACGGCTGTACAAATTTTCTGGTAACCAAAGGTGCATCAGTCGATGGTTCAACAATGATAACGTATGCCGCTGACTCGCACACCCTGTATGGCGAATTATATTTTCAGCCTTCACAAGATCACCCGGCGGGGGCAATGCGAGACATTTACGAATGGGACACTGGCAAATTCCTTGGGAAAATCCCACAACCTGCTCATACTTATAGTGTAATTGGTAATATGAATGAATTCCAGTTGGCAATTGGCGAAACCACTTATGGTGGTCGTAGCGAATTAGGAAGCCAAACAGGGGCAATTATGGATTACGGCAGCCTGATTTATGTTACGCTCCAACGTGCAAAAACAGCTCGCGAAGCAATTAAAGTAATGGCCAACCTGGTAGAAGATTACGGGTATTACAGTTCGGGTGAGTCTTTTTCAATTTCAGATCCCGAAGAAGTATGGATAATGGAATTAATTGGAAAAGGTGAAGGTGAAAAAGGTGCCGTTTGGGTAGCTTTACGAATCCCCGATGGTTATATAAGTGGCCATGCAAATCAGGCACGCATAACAACTTTTCCTTTAAACGATTCAAAAAATTGTATGTACTCTAAAGACGTTATTTCGTTTGCCCGGGAAAAAGGATGGTACAACGGTACAAATAAAGATTTTAGTTTTTCCGATGTTTATGCACCTGTCGATTTTGGGGGAGCCCGTTTTTGCGATGCACGCGTTTGGGCAGGTTTTAATAAAGTTGCAAGTGGAATGGGAATTTATACCGAATACGCAAAAGGATTTGTTGAGCATGGAGGTGAAAATAACTTTCCAACAAACCGGATGCCTCTTTGGATAAAACCTGACAAAAAAGTTTCTGTTCAGGATGTTATGGGAATGATGCGCGACCATTTTGAAGGAACCGAACTTGATATGACACAGGATATTGGAGCCGGCCCACATAAACTTCCATACCGCTGGCGCGGACTTACATGGCAGGTTGACTCTGTTGATTACTGTAACGAAAGGGCAATATCAACACAACAAACCGGTTTTTCCTTTGTTACTCAAAGCCGCAATTGGCTGCCAGATCCAATTGGAGGGATTCTTTGGTTTGGTGTTGACGACGCTTACAGCACTTGTTACGCGCCAATGTATTGCGGGATTACCGAAATTCCTGAATGTTTTGAAGTGGGGAACGGCGACATGTTAACATACAGCGAAACATCGGCATTCTGGACTTTTAATTCGGTAACAAATTTTGCTTATCTCCGTTACAGCGATATAATTCAGGATGTTCAATTGGTACAGAATGAGCTTGAAAGCAAATTCGTTTCGTACGTACCGGTTATCGACAAAGCAGCAGAAGCTTTGTTTAATATCTCAGGAGAAAAACAGGCGCGTAAATTTATTACTGAATACTCGGTTAACGAAGCCAATAACATGACCAGCCGCTGGAAAAAATTAGGTCAATATCTTTTGGTAAAATATATGGACGGAAATGTTAAACGAGAAAAAGATGGAAAATTTGAACGTACAGAATATGGTTTACCTCCCGGGCCACTCTTTCCCGGATATCCGGAATGGTGGTACAGGACAATTATAGAAAGCACCGGCGATCATTTTAAAGTCGTTGGTGGAGATGGCCATTAACATTATTGATTTTGTTTGAAAATCAACAAATTAATTTGAATATTGTCGGTTACATTAGTTTGGCAAATAGAAAAATTTATTACTTTTGCAGCCGATTTTATGCAATCTCTGTCAGTCGGTTGATTGATTACATTGCCAACATTAATTTAAAATTTCAGAAATGGACTTAATCCAGGTTGTAGAAAACGAATTTAAGATTGAAACAGAGTATCCTAAATTCGGTGCGGGCGATACAGTTACCGTAAGTTATAAAATTAGAGAGGGAAGCAAAGAGAGGATTCAGAATTTCCGCGGTGTTGTTATACAAATCCGAGGAAAGGGGAAAACCAAAACTTTTACCGTTCGAAAAATGTCGGGGAATATTGGTGTAGAACGAATTTTTCCAATGTACACACCTTTTATCGACAGTATTGAGGTAAATAAATTTGGGAAAGTACGCAGAAAAAGAATTTTTTACCTGCGTGGTTTAACAGGTAAAAAAGCCCGTATCAAAGAAAAAAGATTTTAACAAATTTCAGCTTTTATACAAAGGCCTCATTTATGAGGCCTTTTTTTATGCCTAAAAATCATGTAATTTCACAAACAATGTAATCAAACCTGTTGTTTCTTTACCAATATGTATTCAATTTAGTATTTTTAAAACATCAATATAAAAATTGTAATTATGAAATTTATTTTTTCGTTTTTGATTCTTCTTGTTTTCAGTATCTCGATTAGCTTTTCGCAAGGCACACAATTATTGAGACAACCTACAATTTCGTCTGAAAGTATTGTTTTTGTTTATGCCAACGATTTGTGGAAAGTTGACCGCGATGGTGGAGATGCAATTCGTTTAACAACTAACGAAGGTGAAGAATCCCTCCCCCATTTTTCAAACGATGAAAAATGGATAGCCTTTTCAGCCCAATACGGGGGAAATACCGATGTATTTATTATTCCTTCAGAAGGAGGTTCTCCAAAAAGGTTAACGTGGCACCCCGGCGGCGATTTTGTTCAGGGTTGGACACCCGAAGGAGAGGTGATGTTTCGATCGGGCAGGGAAAGCAAACCCACACAAACCAGCAAGTTCTATAAAGTTTCAACCGAAAGTGGATTACCAGTTGCAATAGATATTCCCAGGGCAGCTTTTGGCGAAATATCGGCTGATGGAAATCAGATTGCTTATATCCCGATTACTTTTTGGGATCCGGAATGGAGAAACTACCGCGGTGGACAAGCCATGCCAATTTGGATTGTTGACATGGAAACCAAAGAGTTAATCCGAACGCCACAACCAACTCAGGAACGGCATCTTGATCCGGTCTGGTTTAATAAAAAAGTTTTCTATTTGTCAGAAAGAGATTATGCCAGTAATATTTGGTCATTCGACCCGGTAACAAAAGAAGAAAAACAACATACCAAACATTCGCAATTCGATGTAAAAAGTATGGATGCATGCAAAGACGGGATAATTTATGAATATGGAGGTTTCCTGCATTTCTTAAATCCAATTTCGGGAGAAATAAAACAATTGGAAATAAATGTTAAAGGTGATATGAATTTCGCCCGCGAACGCTGGGAAAATGTAACTGGAAGCATGCTTACAAATGCCAATATTTCACCCAACGGAAAACGTGCTATTTTTGAATACCGTGGCGAAATTTTTTCCGTTCCAAAAGAAAAGGGAACCTGGCGAAATCTTACAAATACTTCTGGTGTTGCAGATCGTTACCCGTCGTGGTCACCAAATGGTGAAAAAGTGGCCTGGTTTAACGATGAAAGCAAAGTTTACAAACTTATAGTTGCCGATCAATATGGATTAAATAAAAAAGTTTACGATTTAGAAAATCCCACATTCTATTTTAAACCTGAATGGTCAGCCGACGGTAAAAAAATTGCCTACACCGATACCGATTATAATATTTGGTTTATTGAATTAGAAACGGGAAAAGTTACAAAAGTAGCCACCGATGTATTCGCCCATCCCAACCGCGAAATGAAACCAATTTGGTCGCCCGATAGTAAATGGATTGCTTATGCGCGCCAATTAAACAGTAGTTTTAAAGCAATTTTTGTTTATAACACCGAAACCAGTGAAACATTACAACTTACTGATGGAATGGCAGATGTACTTACACCTGCATGGGATGTAAACGGAAAATACTTGTACATTTTAGCCAGCACCAATTACGGACTAAATACAGGTTGGTTAGACATGAGTTCTTACGATCCTCAAATAAGCAGAAGCCTTTATTGTATGGTTCTATCTAAAGATGACGCCTCTCCGATTTTACCAAAAAGCGATGATGAAGAGATTAAAAAAGAAGCGGATAAAAAGGAAGAAGTACAGGAAAAGGAAAAAGGCAAAAAGAAGAAAGAAGAAAATGAATCGAAAGAGAAAAAAGAAGAGGTATCAGTTAAAATTGATTTAGATGGTTTAGCGGACCGAATAGTTGCCCTAAACATGCCTGGTCGTAATTATTCAGGATTGATTCCAGGCCCTGAAAACACTGTTTTTGTTGGCGAGATAATACCAAACAAAAGGGGAATTACACTTCATAAATATGAAACAAAAGAAAACAAAACTTCTGTATTTCTGTCTGATATACAAACAGTCGTAAATTCAACTGATGGAAAAAATCTTTTATATCAAAAAGGGATCAGTTGGAGTATTGTTGACACTGGCGGAAAACCAAAAGAAGGCGATGGCAAACTTAAAACAGCCCTAAAAATCAAAATTGATCCTCTGGCTGAATACCAACAATTATTTGATGATTCATGGCGGTTTATGCGCGACTTTTTATATGTAAACAATGTTCATGGAGCACCCTGGGACAAAGTTTACGATTGGTATTCCCCGTGGGTAAAACACGCACGGCACAGGACCGACATGAATTATGTTATCGATATAATTAGTGGCGAAGTTGCAATCGGTCATTCGTATGTTCGGGGTGGCGACATGCCAGATATCGACCGTATTCCAATTGGATTGTTGGGTTGCGATTTTGAAATCGAAAATGGACTTTACAAATTCTCAAAAATATATTCGGGCGAAAGCTGGAACCCCGGAATTAAAGCACCACTTTCTGCTCCCGGAATTGATGTAAAAGAAGGCGATTACTTGCTTGCAGTTAACGGGGTTGAATTAAAATCGAACACAAATATTTATAGTTTATTTGAACAAACTTCGGGTCGGCAAACTATTTTAAAAGTAAATTCTACGCCATCATTGGAGGATGCAAATGAAATTACCGTTGAACCAGTTTCAAACGAAGGGCAATTACGAAGTATAAATTGGATTGAAGGAAATCGGAAAAAAGTAGATGAACTTTCAAACGGAAAACTTGCTTATGTTTATCTTCCAAATACCAGTGGTGGCGGATTTGCTTCGTTTAACAGATATTATTTTGCACAGCAAGATAAAAAAGGCGTGGTTCTCGACGAGCGAAATAATGGAGGCGGCTCAGCAGCAGATTATATGATTGACGTGATGTCGAGGACATTGCTGGGATATTTCAACAGCCGAGCAAACGACAACAGGCCGTGGACAACGCCAATGGCAGGAATTTGGGGGCCAAAAGTTATGATTATTAACGAACGTGCCGGCTCAGGAGGAGATCTTTTACCGTACATGTTTAAAGAAAAAGATTTAGGCCCGCTAATCGGCACCCGCACCTGGGGTGGGCTGGTTGGAACATGGGACACACCCCCATTAATTGATGGTGGACGAATTGTAGCGCCACGTGGTGGATTTTTTAATGTTGACGGTGAATGGGATGTTGAAGGAAAAGGTATTTCCCCTGATTTTGAAGTAATCCAGGAACCCAAATTAGTTTTAGAAGGAAAAGATCCTCAACTGGAAGAAGCCGTAAAAGTAGCGCTGGATTTATTAAAAGGCAACGAATTCCAGTTAAAACCAGAACCCGCTGCACCAATTCGCTGGAAACGTCCTGACGGGTTTATTGTGAAATAAAAAGCGCAAACCATAGGTGCTGAATTTGACGGCACCTATGGTTTGTGATTTGAATTTCGTTTCATTTTTACATCAGTACCTCCGGCAAATTTTATTGTACACACAATAAGCACAAATTTTATTATGGGGAGTTTGATAAAATGTGTTTGCCGGCGAGAATATTTCTTCCACCAGTTTTCTCAAATTTTGTTCGAATTCATTTTTAATTTCGGGAAATGAAAAATCACTTTTATAAGGTGTGACTTCGGGGGAATGGTCTTTATCGAAAAATTTTCGCAAACTGTAAATTACTGGTTGAAAATGGGTTTCATCCTTTGTATTTTTTTCCAAAATAAATGTATAAACCAGTGCCTGTAAAATCTCTTTCTGAGGTTTTTCAAGGTCTTTTACAAAAAGATCGTCAATAGTTTTATAAGAGAATTTATCAATATTTCCCGTTTTGTAATCTAAAACCCGCAGCTTTCCGTTTACTTTATCCACACGGTCTATTTTCCCACCCAAAACAATATTTTCCTGATTTCCATTTACATTGATTTTAAAACTGGTTTGATAATTTTTTTCGAGCGATATTAAAGTAAATGGTGTATAATTTATGTCTAGTTCGATTAAACGATTAAGGAAAGTTTTTATGTTTTCAAAAATCAGCCTTGTTTTTCCTTCCAGTTTAGCGGTTTTTACGTTCGGATTTTTTTCTTTAAAATAATGTTTGGCAATAGCTCTGTGTATTTCATTTTCAATTAATATTTTGTTTTTCCGAAGTTTTTCCAAATCACTTTTATTGACAACTTTCCCAACAAAAGGTTGATACAAAGCTTCTATTGTTTCATGAAAAATATTCCCAAAAACGGGGCTGTCAATTTCATCCTTCATTTCATCGGGTTCGGGAAGTTTTACGATGTACCGAAAATAAAAACGTAAACTACACTGTAAATAAGTATTAATGGCACTGGGCGAAAGTGGGGCCTTGTTCAAATTCCGGTTTAGCAAGACTTCGGTTTTTTGAACCGAACTTTTTATACGGATTGGGTTTACAGGATTATTGGTAAAAGCAAAATCGAGATTACTGATTTTAGGGTTTAGCTTTGAATCGTATTGCAATTGGTAACCGTACCTGCTCAATTCGCCGGTATTGATCCCATCTTTTAATGTACTGAATGTTGCAGTCACATTTTTAGCCCGCTGCAACAATCGGTAAAAATAATAACCGTACATCGCATCCTGCTCGTCGATGCCAGGCAAACCAAAACCCTTTCTGAGATTATGCGCGATAAACGAAGGAGCCGTAAATGCCCGTGGCCATTTGTTTTCGTTAAACCCAAGGATAATCAGGTTTTCAAAATCAAGGCACCGGGTTTCTAAAATGCCCATCACCTGCATTCCGCTAAGCGGTTCGCCTTCGAACGCAACTGAAACCTGGCCGAGATACTGGTTAAACAATCTGAAATAAACAGTATCGCTAATTACCCGGTTTTGATCCAATTGTACACTTTTTATTACTGAATTTAGTTTTTCGACCGACTGATAAATTGCATAAATTAGTTCCGACAACATCTCATTTTCGCTGCCGAAACCTTTCAGCGATTTATAAAACTCACCTAATATATTTAGGAAATAATTGCTATAATCTTCAACTTTTTCAGGAAGCGAAAAAATTTGTTTGTGCAAAGGCGAAAAATCAACACTTTTTAAAGGGACTAAAACCCGGTTCTTTATTTTTAAATCAAAAAGAAAAGATTTAGCCTTTTGCGATTCTGTATTCCCAAGCAATTGGTGATTTATAACATCGGTAACAAAACGGTGATATACAACATTCTCATTTTTATCATTTATTTTCCGGTTTTTAAACAGGTTGATTAATAAAAGTAAAAATCCAAAAACTACTGAATTTTTTACCGGATAACCCATGGTAACATTCACTTTGCCCTTATCTTCGGGAATTGACCCAAGTACGTGAAACAGCAACGACTCGTCGGCCAAAACAATTGCTGTGTTATCAAATTCAGTTTTAAACCTCCGTTTAGTTTCTTCTAAAAAATTTGGAATTTCCTGTGCCTGGCCAAAACTGGATGATACGGCAACCAATCGCACATTTTTATTGTTGCCAAATGAATTAAGGTTAAGTTCAAAATCCTGCGGTGGCGGAAACAGTTTAATATTCTCGCGCAAAAACCGCCCTGCTTCATTTTTATTATCATTCACATAATAAGTATCATAATCCCATAAAAACTCAGCTTTTTGTTCTTTTTTCAAATAAGCAAAAAATGCTTTTTCGCAACTGTTCAAAGCATTCAAGCCAACGATGTAATATTTTTTATACTTAAAATTATACTCCTTAATTTTTAATCCTTCAACAACAGAACGATGGATCATTCCTCCATAAGCAAGATTTTTTTCTTTCAGATATTTTTTGAAATCGACATAAACAGGGTGCAATTTTTCCCAAATAGCTGCAAATTTTTTATGATTTTCCTTTTCTCCCGAAGTCCCCAAACTCCCCCAAAATTGTTCCAAAGCCTGCTTTTGCCCCGGGGTTAAATAATCAAATAACGAATCAATTTCTTTTAGGTCGTTTAAATTTCTAAATAAATCTTTTGGATCTGCCAAATAACGGTCAACATCGTTATAATCGGATAAAAGTATTTCGCCCCAAAAATAAAATTCATCAAACGGCTCTTTGGTTTTAGTATGTTTTTTAAAGATCTCAAATAAAATAGAAATTAATTGTAATTTTTCTCCCTGAGAAAATTCTGACAAACCAGAAATCAATTCGTCCACCGTAGTTATTTCAGGGCCAATAACAGCTCCTCTTAATTGTTTTTGTAAATATGATGTAAAAAATACACCTGCCCGCCGATTAGGAAATACGATACAAATTTCTCGCAATTCGCTGGGATGTTTTTGATAAATATATTCAGCACACCGGGAAAGAAAACGTTCCATTGGTTTTGAAATTTTACCGAAGATAACGATTCAATATTATTTTTAATTCCTAAAAACAGATAGAAATTTTACTATTTTTATCCGTGAATAAAAAATTTGGAAATTGAAATCTTAATAAACCTGATAATGAGACAAATTGCCTTTACTACAATCTTTGTTTTCGCTATAATAATTTTAAATGCACAAGACCGTGTTACAGGATTAAACTTTGCAACACGAAGCGAAGTTATTGCCCAAAACGGGATGGCATGTACAAGTCAGCCGCTCGCAACTCAGGCGGCCCTCGACATTTTAAAAGCCGGGGGAAATGCCATTGATGCGGCAATTGCAGCAAACGCCGTTTTAGGATTGGTTGAGCCCACCGGAAATGGAATGGGCGGCGATTTATTTGCCATTGTTTGGGATGCAAAAACAGAAAAACTTTACGGGCTAAATGCCAGCGGTCGTTCGCCGTATGATTTAACCCTCGACTATTTTAAAGAAAACGGATACGAAAAAATCCCTTCGCAAGGGCCACTTCCGGTTTCTGTCCCCGGTTGTGTTGACGGTTGGTTCGAATTACATAGTAAATTTGGCGGTCTGCCAATAAGTGAAATTCTTGCACCAGCCATAAATTACTCGCGAAACGGGTTTCCATTGTCCGAACTTATCGCTTACTACTGGGATGGAAATTCGCGCTCGTTGCAACGATTTCCAGGATTTAGTGAAATTTTCAGGCCAAACGGGAAAGCTCCAAAAAAGGGCGAAATATTTAAAAACCCATTTCTGGCCGAGACACTGGAATTAATAGTTAAAGAAGGCCGGGATGTTTTTTACAAAGGGGAAATTGCCGAAAAAATTGTTGCTTATGTGAAAGAAAATGGCGGCTTTTTAAGCATGAAAGATTTTGAAGATCATACTTCAGAATGGGTAGAACCAATTTCAACTAATTACAGGGGCTACGATGTGTGGGAACTTCCACCCAACGGACAAGGGACAGCGGTTTTGCAAATGTTAAATATTCTTGAAAATTACGACATTGCAAATATGGGATTCGGTACTACAGAATACATGCACCTTTTTATTGAAGCCAAAAAACTGGCTTTCGAAGATCGGGCCAAATATTATTCCGATCCCGATTTTAATAAATTACCAATTGAAGGACTAATTTCAAAAGATTACGGAAAGCAACGGGCGGCATTGATAAATAACAACCGTGCAGCTCGCAGCTACCCCGCCGGAGAATTAGAACAGGGAAACACAATTTACCTTACTACTTCCGATAAAGATGGCAACATGGTTTCGCTCATACAAAGTAATTACCGCGGAATGGGTTCGGGAATGACACCCGGCAAACTTGGATTTGTTTTGCAGGATCGTGGTGAACTTTTTTCACTGGAAGAAGGCCACATGAATGTTTACGAGCCACACAAAAGACCGTTCCACACAATAATCCCGGCATTTATTACAAAAGATGGCGAACCATTTATCAGTTTCGGATTAATGGGAGGGGCAATGCAACCACAGGGGCACACTCAAATTGTTTGCAATATTATCGATTTTGGAATGAACCTGCAGGAAGCCGGGGATGCCCCCCGTATCCAACATTCCGGTTCGAGCCAACCTACCGGGGAAGTAATGACAAATGGTGGAACCGTCCAATTGGAAAGCGGATTTTCGTACCAAACCATTCGCGATTTAATGAGCAAAGGACATAAAATTGAATTTGCAAAAGGTCCTTACGGTGGTTATCAGGCCATACTTTGGGATAGTGTAAATAAAGTATATTACGGTGCTTCTGAATCGCGAAAAGATGGTCAGGCTGCTGGTTATTAAAAATAGGGCTGAATTAAGGGTTATTCTGGAAAACAATAAAATACAAATTAAACAGCCTCGATGTTCCCAATTGAATTAATAAAATAATTTAGCGATCTCGAATTTTGCGAGACAAAACAAGCAGGAAATATTTTCGTTATGGTGAATATTTATTAGTAAATTCCATCGAAAAATGCTTGCTATTTATATGGGCTTTTTTGAAATTATTAATTTGAGAAGATAAATAACTTTGGTAATGTTAATTACAATAAGAAGAAACCTCCATGATTTAATACTAATAAAACAGGGGGATAGACATTCAGTTATACTATTTAATTTCTGTCTTCCAACCAATTTTCATGATAAATGAAACAGATTTATATTTTAACTATTTTCCTGACGAATATTATTACACTGGCAGCCCAGGAACACCATTCTCGTTTTGAAAGCATTGACATTCAGCAATATATTTTTGAAATTCACTTAAACGATTCGACTGATAAAATTGAAGGAAAAACAACTGTTTTTGCTAAATTTTTGAAACCAACGCAGAAAGCCACACTCGATCTTGTTGGATTTGAAGGTTCAACTAAAACAGGTATGCAAATTTCAAATATTTTGGTTGACAGTATTTCAACAAAATATACGCACGAAAATAACCAGGTGCTTCTTCATTTTAACAAAACATACAAACCTGATGAATGTGCAAGCGTAATTATTGAATACAGTGGAATACCTGCCGATGGTCTGGTAATTTCGAAAAATAAATTTGGCGACCGTACTTTTTTTGGCGACAACTGGCCCGACCGGGCAAAACACTGGTTACCAACAATCGATCATCCCTCGGATAAAGCAAGTCTTGAGTTCCGGGTATTTGCCCCTGAACACTACAAAGTAGTTTCAAATGGTTATTTGCTAAAAGAAACTACGCTTAAAAAAGGGGTAAAACTTACTCACTGGAAAGAAATGATACCGATTCCAACAAAATTAATGGTTATCGGGGTAGCTCGTTTTGAAGTAAAATTTATCGGCATTTTTAATAGTATCCCAGTTAGCACCTGGGTTTTTCCGCAAAATCGTGATGACGGTTTTTTGGATTATTCAACAGGTGGAAAACCACTAAAATTCTTTTCAGAAATAATCGGTCAATATTCGTACGAAAAACTGGCACATGTCCAATCAAAAACACGTTACGGTGGAATGGAAAATGCCGGATGTATATTTTATTCAGAGAAATCGGTAACGGGCAAAAATAACCTGGAAAGATTAATTGCACACGAAACTGCACACCAATGGTTTGGCAATTCGGTAACCGAACAAAACTGGCACCACATTTGGCTTAGCGAAGGATTTGCCACATATTTTACACACGTTTACAAACAAAATTTCTATGGCGAAAAAATATTCCGAGAAGGGCTTGTTAACGACCGAAAAAAAGTAATTGAATTTGCTTATCGAAATCTTTTGCCCGTAATCGACACCACAGTTACAAACTACATGCGTTTATTAAATGCGAACTCCTATCAAAAAGCCAGTTGGTTTTTACAAATGTTGCGCGAAAGAACAGGCGATTCAATGTTTTTTGAAAGTGTGCAGGAATACTACAGTGTTTTTAAAGATTCCACCGCTTTAACCAATGATTTTAGAAATATTGCAGAGAAAGTTTCTAAACAGGATTTGGAAGCATTTTTTCAACAATGGCTTTGGCAGCCCGGTTTTCCTAAAATTAATTTTGAATGGAAACAAAAATCGAACAAAAAGTTAAAACTTAAAATTACACAAACTCAAGCAGAGTTTCTGTTTACTTTTCCACTGGATATTGAACTTCAGCTAAAAAACGGAAAAAGAGAAATTAAAAAAGTGATAATTGACGATTGGGAAACAGAAGTTTTATTTCAAGTGGAAGGTAAAGTCGAAAATATTATTCTCGATCCTTCGGTTAAATTGCTGTTTGAAATAGTCCAATAAAAAACCCGGAAGAAATCTCCCGGGCTTCAAAATATTTCACCTTAAAATAATAAGCTTTGTTATTTTACTTTGTCAACGATTGCTTTGAACGCTCCAGGCTGGTTCATTGCCAAATCGGCGAGAACTTTCCTGTTAATTTCAACTTCGTTCTTTTTCAACAATCCCATGAATTGTGAATACGACATTCCTTCGAGGCGCGTAGCAGCGTTGATACGCTGAATCCACAATGCACGGAATGTTCTTTTTTTCGTTTTTCTGTCGCGATAAGCATACTGCTGGCCTTTTTCCCAGGTATTCTTAGCAACCGTCCAAACATTTTTACGGGCACCGAAATAACCTTTAGTTTTTTTCAGTAATTTTTTTCTCCGGGTCCGTGATGCTACATGATTTACACTTCTTGGCATACTTTTTACTTTTTTGATAATTGGCGTTTCCGATATCATCGGAATACTTTAAAGCTCAATTACCTGGTTTATAACTTCTTTTTACCTTTTAAAAGGATTTTACTTCATACACAACAAAAGCTTTACGTTACTCTCATTGGTCTTATCAATTGTAGTCCAATAAGTTAAGTTACGTTTACGTTTTTTACTTTTTTTAGTCAAAATGTGGCTTTTGTAGGCATGTTTCCTTTTAATTTTCCCTGTTCCGGTAAGTCTAAAACGTTTTTTAGCTCCGGAATTCGTCTTCATTTTTGGCATAATCCTACTTAATTAAAATGTTATCAAAGAACTATATTATTTCTTTTTAGGTGAAATATACATTGTCATTCGTTTACCTTCGAGCTTGGGCAATTGTTCAACACTTCCGATTTCTTCGAGTGATGTTGCCAATTTTAGCAATAAAATCTCGCCCTGCTCTTTGAACAAAATCGACCTTCCCTTAAAAAAAACAAAGGCTTTTACTTTTGCCCCTTCAGAAAGGAATTTCTCGGCATGCCTAAGTTTAAAATTAAAGTCATGTTCATCGGTATTTGGGCCAAACCGGATTTCTTTTACAACCACTTTTACCGTTTTGGCTTTCATCTCTTTTTGTTTCTTTTTTTGCTGATAAAGAAACTTGGAATAGTCGATTATTTTACAAACGGGCGGATCGGCTTTTGGCGATATTTCAACCAAATCCAGTTCAAACTCGTCTGCCATTTTTAAGGCATCGCGTAAAATATAAACCCCTGGGTTTTCAATATTATCCCCGACCAACCTTACCTGGGGTACTTTAATTTTGTGATTTAACCGGTGTTGAGGTTCCAGATCCCTACGCGGCTGGAATTTTCTTCTCGGACCTCTTCTTTTAATTGCTATTTTAAATTCCTCCTTAAATTAGTTATACAATCCTGATAATTGATCTTTTACTTCTTTTAAAATAAAATTGGCAAATGCGCTTTTTTCCATTACTCCTTTGTCCCCTTCTCCCTGCCGACGCACTGAAACTGTTTCTGTTTCAGCCTCTTTTTCACCGACAATTAACAAATAGGGTATCCTTTTTAATTCGTTATCTCGTATCTTCCTACCAATCTTCTCATTACGGTCGTCGATAACGGTGCGAATATCGGAAATATTTAGAAAATCTGAAACTTTTTTTGCATAATCATTATACTTTTCACTAATCGGTAAAATAACTGCTTGTTCCGGAGTAAGCCAAAGCGGGAATTTCCCGGCAGTATGTTCGATCAAAACTGCGACAAAACGTTCCATTGAACCAAAAGGCGCACGGTGGATCATAACCGGCTGATGTCGGTTATCGTCGGCGCCAATATATTCGAGCTTAAACCGTTCGGGCAAATTGTAATCTACCTGGATAGTGCCCAGTTGCCAGCTTCTGCCCAGGGCGTCTTTTATCATAAAATCGAGTTTGGGCCCGTAAAATGCAGCTTCGCCCAATTCTGTAATAGTATTTAACCCTTTTTCTTCGCAGGCTTCAACAATTGCTTTTTCAGCTTTATCCCAGTTTTCCGGCGAACCAATATATTTTTCCGGTTTCTCGGGATCGCGCAACGAAATCTGTGTTACATAATTTTCGAAACTAAGTGCTTTAAAAATGATAAAAACTATATCAATTACTTTTTTGAATTCATCTTTTAATTGATCGGGGCGGCAAAAAATGTGGGCATCGTCTTGAGTAAAACTCCGGACCCGGGTTAATCCGTGTAATTCACCACTCTGTTCGTAGCGATAAACTGTTCCAAATTCTGCCATTCGAACAGGCAAATCTTTATACGATTTCGGTCGCGATTTATAAATTTCGCAATGGTGCGGACAATTCATTGGTTTCAACAAATACTCTTCACCTTCAGCCGGGGTTGAAATAGGTTGAAACGAATCTTTCCCATACTTCTCGTAATGCCCCGATGTTTTATACAAATTAACATCGCCAATGTGAGGTGTAATTACCTGGTCGTAACCATATTTTTTTTGAACTTTCTTTAGGAAAATTTCTAATTGTTCGCGCAACTGCGCACCTTTTGGCAACCACAATGGAAGCCCCTGCCCTACCGCCTCGGAAAAAGTAAAAAGATCCATCTCTTTTCCAATTTTTCGATGGTCGCGTTTTTTTGCTTCTTCCAACATTACCAAATATTCTTCAAGCATTTTTTGCTTCGGAAAAGTAATGCCATAAACGCGAGTGAGCATTTTATTTTTTTCGTCTCCACGCCAATAAGCACCTGCAATTGCAGTAAGTTTAATAGCTTTAATATACCCTGTATTTGGCAAATGCGGACCACGGCACAAATCAGTAAAATTACCCTGATTATACAAAGAAATAGTTCCGTCTTCTAATTCGCCAATCAACTCCTGTTTTAATTCATCGTTCTTTTCGGCGAACATTGTTAAAGCATCAACTTTAGAAATTTCCGAGCGGACAATATTATTTTTCTGCCTGGCCAGTTCAAGCATTTTTTTCTCGATCTTCTGAAAATCTTTTTCAGAAATCACTTTGCCTTCGGGAAGGTCGATATCGTAATAAAAGCCATTGTCAACTGTTGGCCCAATTCCGAATTTGGTTCCTGGGAAGAAAAACTCAATTGCTTCGGCCAATAAATGCGCCGACGAATGCCAAAAAGTTTCTTTACCAATATTATCTTCCCATGTATGCAATTTAATGGAGGCATCTTTCGTAATTTTCCGGGTTAAATCCCAGGCTTGGCCGTTGACTTCAATCGACAACACATTTTTTGCCAAGCCATGTGAAATTGACTTTGCAATTTCAATTCCATTTACTGCTTCCGGGTATTCTCTAACACTTTTATCGGGAAGTGTGATTTGTATCATTTTTATTCAAATTATCTGGTTCTTAAAAAAGATTTGCAAAGGTAATTAATCATTCAACAATTCCGTGCTTTATATTATAGCATACATTTCAATTATAACGTATTCTCAACATTGTAATGTTAATAATTCACAAACCCATATCCCGTACCATAATTAATTTCCGGCTCAATGAAAGATTAAACATGAAGTTTAAAAAATGTGTTAAATAAATACCGTTCTCGTTACTCCGCGTAGAAAAGAACGGTTCTTTAATGAGTCTCTCACTTCTCAAAACCAAATATTCCTATTTCATTTTCAGCTTACACAACATTTCTTACTTTTGCTACTGGTTTTAAAATAAAATCTAATAAGAAATGAAAAGATTAATAACTCTGCTTTTAGCAACTGTTTTTGTAATTGCAATTAATGCACAAACCACGCAAAAAATCACCCTCGAAGACCTTTTTGTAAAAGGCACTTTCAAGGCGCAAACCGTTACCGGACTTCGCTCGATGAATAACGGCGATCATTACTCTACCCTTGAAAACAATTCTAAAATTGTAAAATACAGCTACAAAACAGGAGAAGAAGTTGAAGTAATTTTTGATATTTCAAAAATAGATGGAGCGCAAATTTCATCATTTAGTAATTATGAGTTCAGCAACGATGAAACGAAAATATTACTAACAAGCGATGTAAAACAAATTTACCGCCATTCGTTTACGGCAGAATATTACGTGTGGAATTCTATTACGGAAGAGTTGTCACATCTTTCGGAAAAAGGGGCGCAACAAGTTGCCACCTTTTCACCCGATGGGACTCGTGTAGCTTTTGTTCGGACAAACAACATTTTCATTAAAAACCTAAAATTTGGTAGCGAAAGCCAAGTCACTTCCGATGGCGAAAAAAATAAAATAATTAACGGTATCCCTGATTGGGTTTACGAAGAAGAGTTTGGATTTAACAAAGCATTTTGGTGGTCGCCCGACAGTAAATTTCTTGCATTCATCCGTTTTGATGAAACTGAAGTACCGGAATTTACAATGCCAATGTACGCTGGAGAAAGCCCTTCTTTTGATGAAAACAAAATATATCCTGGAGAAGAGACTTTTAAATATCCGAAAGCAGGTGAAAAAAATTCCGATGTTTCGGTTTTGGTTTACGAGATTAGATCGAAAACAAGTATCCGGGTTAAATTGTCGGAAGAAAAAGACAACTACATTCCAAGGTTAAACTGGACTCCCGATGCTAACGAATTACTTGTAATGCAATTAAACCGCCACCAAAACAAACTGGACGTTTTATATGTAAATCCTTACACAGGAGATTCCAGACCTCTAATTACCGAAAAAAACGATAGGTACATTGATGAAAGCTTTCTTGATAATTATATTTTTCTTGAAGATGGGAATTTTGTCATAACCAGCGAGCGGGATGGCTGGTCGCACTTATATTTATACGATCAACAAGGTTTTGAACTGGCCCAGATAACTGATGGAGAATTTGATGTGACGGATTTTTATGGTTACGACCCTATTCAGAAAGTATATTACTATCAGGCGGCAGCCGAATCGCCTCTTCGCAGGGAGGTTTATTTTATTAGTCAGGACAAAAAGAAAAAAGGAAAAGTTTCTAAATTAGAAGGAACTAACCGTGTTGTTTTCAGTAAAAATTTTAAATACTATATTAATTATTACAGTAGTAGCAAAACTCCTAACCTGATTACTTTGCACGAAAACAAAAAGGGGACTCAAATCAGGGTCTTACAAGACAACACCATTTTGAAAAACACATTGGAGGTTTATAATATTTCACAAAAAGAGTTTTTTAAGTTCACAACTTCAGAAGGGGTTGAATTAAATGGTTACATGATTAAACCAGCCGGATTTGATTCATCGAAAAAGTACCCGGTTTTAATGACACAGTACAGTGGACCAAATTCACAAAGTGTATCAGATTCGTGGGGACGCGGAGCTGGTTGGAATGAATATCTTGTTCAGGAAGGATTTTTAGTGGTATGTGTTGACCCGCGTGGAACAGCAGCCCGCGGCGAAGATTTCAGAAAAGTTACATACATGCAATTGGGGAAATACGAATCGGACGATCAGGTAGAAGCCGCAAAATATTTGGGAACCTTACCATTTGTCGATAAGAATAACATTGCCATTTTCGGGTGGAGTTACGGCGGTTTTATGACACTCCTTGCAATGGAAAAAGGCGGCGATTTGTTTAAGGCAGGAATCTCTGTTGCCCCGGTTACCAACTGGCGCTTTTACGATACCGTTTATACCGAGCGTTACATGCGCACCCCTAGGGAAAATGAAAATGGTTACGATGATAATTCTCCTCTCTCACACGCAGGGGATATTAAAGGAAAGTTACTAATAGTTCATGGTTCAGCCGACGACAATGTTCATGCACAAAATACTTATGAGTTTACCGAAAAAATGGTTCAGGAAGGAGTCGAGTTCGATATGGCAATTTATACTAACCGAAACCACGGAATCAGAGGAGGAAATACAAGCATGCACCTTTATAATAAAATGACCAACTTTTTGAAGGAACAACTTCAGTAAATAGTCGCAGTTATCAGTAACAGTTTTCAGTAAGTTAAAAAGAGCATTGAGTAAATAGTAAAACTACTCTAAACTTTAAACATTGAACTCTAAACTCTAAACTTTAAACCGTAAACATTGAACTTTAAACTAACAAAATTTGAAGCCGTAATTTTCGATATGGATGGAGTTCTGGTAAACTCAGAACCTTATTATGTTGAAGTTGAACAACAAAACTTCAAAAAGCTTGGATTAAATATTTCAAAGGAAGAACACAATACTTACCAGGGAACTGCAACCGACAGGATGTGGAAAACAATAATTGAAAAACACGGCCTGTCTCAATCTGTTGAAGAGCTGGTTGAAATGACCAATTCAATTGTTACACCCTATTTTAAATCATTGCCAGCTATTGAACCAATGAAAGGTGTAGAAAAATTAATCCAATTCCTGACATTAATAAATACACCGCTGGCACTAGCTTCATCATCATATTCAAAAGTGATTGAAATTATTTTGCAGAAAACCGGGCTAAAAAAATATTTCAAAGTTGTGGTTGATAGTGAAATGGCGGGATCGAGCAAACCAGAGCCGGATATTTTTTTACTGGCAGCAAAAAAATTAGGTGTTCAACCCAAAAAATGTATTGTAATTGAAGATTCCACCAATGGAATTAAAGCCGCAAAAAAGGCCGGAATGTTTTGTATAGCTTTTGCAGGTCCTGGTTCTGAATTACAGGATCAATCAGAAGCAGACTTGATAATTTCAAATTTCTCGGAAGTGGTTGATGCGATTTCTAAATCGCATTAATTATAAATGGCGAATTGGAATTCGCCACACCTTAGCCTGAACTATTCAGGTTAAAAATTAAGGCTTAAAAATTTATCAGGATCCGACAAATCAATTTTATTATTGAGCAACTCCGGTTTAATTTCTCCTTTCAAATAAACCATAACATTTTCGTCGCCCCCCACTAAAATCACCATTTCTGTAATTACTTCTTCATCCATTTTACCAAAAATGGTTACATTTTCTCCATCGTCACGTACAGTTAACAATTCTTGATAATCATTGTTTCTATTAATCTGTGAATGAAATTCATCGTGAAGGTTTATGCGGGCATTCAATTCATCGTTTTCAATGGCCAACACTTTTACTTTATCGATACTTTGAAGCAATTCAAGCTCTGTTTTATTTAAATCGCCAATTTTCCCGGCAATACTAATCAGCCAACCCGGAACTGTAATTGATGTTACGCCATTTTCGTGGGAATACTTTGAAAATGCTTTTGAAACTCCCGGAGGGTTTGTGTTGCAAGATGCAAAAAGAAATGCAGAAGCAGCTAAAATGAGAAATATTCGTTTCATGAATTTTTATTTAATTTCAGTTATGACGTAATGACTTTAAAATTGTTACTTCAAAATTAAATATTCATATCTCAACTTGCCAATATTTTCGACAATTGATACTTTTTTAACGACAAACAAATTATAGGGCATCTCTAAAAACTCATTTCTTTCAAAAAATGAAGATAATGAATAATATGCAAGGCACAATTTTTTAGAATAGCCGTAGCTATTTCAAAAAATTATAACGCAGTCAGATTGTTTATTATCTTCTTTCCCGTAGGGTTTCCAGAGTTTTCCATATCCTGCTTCAAATTTTATTACATTATCCCGATAGTGTTTCAAAAATTTGAATTGTCTCTGAAAAACTCTGAAAATTTTGATGCGAAGGAGTTTTTAGAGATGCCCTATATATGCAATGTAATTTCAAAAGTTCCCCTAATTTTATTTGATATAAAAAGTAGATGCCAGAGGAATGCTAAAATAATACAATATGACTTACTAATTGGGAATGTTCTTAAGAACGTCACCCCGAACTTGTTTCGGGGTCTAAAAAACAATTCTGTCATTAATATATAAAGTCAGAAATCTGTTTTTAATGAACCTGCCTTACCAACATATAGATTTCTCTCTGCCAACCGACGGATCAAATTGGCAAGCTTAAATCAAACCTGAAACTCGAAACTTATTTAATACCCCAGATTCTCCCCTTTCTCAGTTGCTGGTACACCTTTATCCATCCACTCCGGCATGGGTTTATCTTTTAAGTAGTGGTTGAAAAACTGAAACATTCGATTACTCAAATCAACGCGGTTTGCCCAGCTTGTTCTTTTCAGGTTGTGTGGCTCACCGTTGTAAGAAAGCAACCAGACCGGTTTATCTAACCTGCGTAAAGCGACAAACATTTCAATCCCCTGGTACCACGGCACAGCACCGTCGTTGTCGTTGTGCATCATCAACAAAGGTGTTGTTATTTTTGGGGCATAAAATACCGGAGAATTTTCGATGTATTGAAATGGTTTATCCCAAAGTGTACCACCAATCCGGCTTTGCGTATGTTCATATTGAAACATTCGGCTCAATCCGGTTTGCCAGCGGATTCCTCCGTAAGCACTTGTCATGTTACTTACCGGGGCACCGGCCATTGCCGCTGCATACATATCAGTTTGAGTTATCAAATACGCTGCCTGGTAACCACCCCAACTTTGCCCCTGCAAACCAATCCGGTCTTTATCAACAATCGAATAATTATTTATTAAATATTGTGTGCCACTTACAATTGCATTGTATGCACTTTGACCAGGATAACCTTCTTTATATGTAATATCGGGGACAAAAACCAGGTACCCATTGCTGGCATAAAATGTTTTATTAATGGTTGAATGACTTGGATATGGATGTTGATGACGGTTCAGCAATTCAGAATTCCTTTCATAAAAATATACAATCATCGGATATTTTTTATTTGGATCGTAGTTTTCGGGTTTATAAAAAAGCCCTTTCAACGTTTCACCCGAGAAAGAGTTCCACTCGACCAACTCAACTTTGTTCCAAATGAATTCTTCCTGTTGAGCATTTGCATCCGATATTTTTCGTGGTTGTTCAAACTTCTGATTGCTGGACCACAAATCGGGAAATAGATCTACATCTTGTTTTGTCCATAAAATATCACCTGCATTTTTTGCTTTTTGAGGGGATCCAAACTGGTAATCGTCCATAACCAGCAAATTGGGATCTTTTACAACATTTAGTTTTGTATCAAAAAACCCGCGCGACATAGTTCTTTCGTCAATTGCACTCAATAAAATCGCTTCGTTTGTGGGAACAAATTCCAGATCCCTGTCCAGCTTCACAT
>Ga0233447_1001190_pt1 | contig 23102 bp, 21 predicted proteins | sample SI_124_October20_3_FD_183014 | JGI IMG/M metagenome (GOLD analysis project Ga0233447, IMG submission 183014) | Seawater microbial communities from Saanich Inlet, British Columbia, Canada - SI_124_October2016_135_MG | ecosystem: Environmental > Aquatic > Marine > Inlet | place: Canada: British...
TTAGAAAAAATGTTGTATATGTCAGAACTTAACAAAAAGAATGTATTCATATGCAAACAAATTTTTGACGTAGAAAACAAATACAATCTTAACCTTTATTGTGGCGATAGTTTGGAATTAGATACAGTAAAACAATGGAATATTGAAAAATTTGACGTTATTATTGGAAATCCTCCATATAATAAGGCTTTTAGTAGAGCTGGTTCTTCTCCGCTATACAATGTTTTTATTGAGAAATTTATCAATAAATGTTTTATATTAGAATTTATTGTTCCATCACGGTGGATGAGAGGAGGAAAAGGATTAGTTTCTTTCAGAGACTTTATGCTTAAACGAAAAGACCTTGCCCTTATCCGAACATTTCCATCTTCAAAAGAAGTGTTTGGAAATAGTGTTGATATACAGGGAAGTATTAATTATTTTATAAAAAAATAGTAATTATGTCGGTTTATGTGAATATGACGGTCAATTAATGGAACTAAATAAATACGATATATTTATCGAAAAGAAATACCATTGGTTAATTGAAAAACTGATAAAAAAACCAAAATTATCAAATATCTATTTGGGAAGATATTTTGGTATCGAAACAAACGACAAATCATTGAAAGATGAAAAAGAAAATAAATCAATGGTAAAATGCTTCGTTTCAAAGCAAAAAGGCTTTGAAAAATATATTCACAAAGATCGTATCATAAAGGATTGTGATTTTTGGAAAGTTATTACAGCTAGAGCAAATGGACGAGAATATGATGGATTTGGAAATATTTTTATTGGAACACCGCAACAAGTATATTCAGGAAGCTATATTTCGTTTAAAGTTGAAACTGAAGAAGAAGCCAAATCTTTAGTTAGTTATTTGAAATGTAAATTAACAAATATTTTATTGTGTTTGAGAAAAATTTCTCAGGATATAAGCGAGGGAACATGTAAATGGATCCCCTTACCTCCTTTGAATAAAATTTGGACAGATAAAAAACTTTTTAAGTATTATAAGTTTGATAAAAAACAAATAAGATTTGTATCAGAAGAAACAATGAAAGGATTTTGAGAAAAAATTCTATGAAGTAAAATTATAATTATTTTACTGAAAATTAAAGAAGAAATAAAAGAACTTAAAAAATAAAATTTATTTTTTTTTATGGTAAAGTTCTCTTATTTTTTACTAATTAATGTTCTGAAATGTTCTTCAGGAGGGTGGGGTGGGATAACAAATATCCGAATAACTCGTCATTGTAATCAAACCACCGCTGAGCAAATCAAAACGAATGATAACATCACGAATTTCACATCTTAACATTTTAAATGATTGGTATTCAAATTGCCTCATATCATCACGAGTATTAAATTCTTCACCATGAAATTTACGTCCGATCATCAACATAAATTCTTCATCAAAGGAAAGGTCGATTTTACGGGTTTTAATTCTACGTGTAATTTCATCAATAATAGGTTTTTCATCGTCGATAATAACATACCTACATTGCCCGAAATACACTGGGTCAATAAAATACAACTTTAACCCTCTATTTTCCATAGGGTCAATACAAATAATAATATCACATCTTTTACTGATCCCAAAATTAATCAATGTAGTAGTATCTTTCAAAACTCGTTGCATTTTCTTCTTGTTATTTCTTGTTGTTTTCTCTTGTTATTTTTGTTGTTTCTCTTGTTTCTCTTGTTTTCTCTTGTTTTTTCTTTTGAAAGTTCTTTCTTGTTGTTTTTGAATATAATTTACTAAAAAAATAAGTTTTCAATTTTTATTATTAATTTTGTTACATTTGATATTGTTTTTTTATGTATTTAATTTTCGGTTCTCACCCCGTCAATATATGTATATTCCATCTTTACTTCCTCATCCACCCCATAAGATACAAAACCACCGTCATATTCTCCATGTTTGTATGAACTTTTTGCTTGTAAATGTCCATTTTTGTAAAATCTTTCATATTTGCCGTGTAATTCCCCGTTGTAAAAGTTGTATTTTCCGTATAATTCTCCACTTATATAATAGCTTTCAAATGCGCCCTCTTCTTTTCCCTTCACAAAGAAACATTTGATATGTAAATTTCTATTTCCATAATATTTTTTACATTTGCCTTCTCTCTCTCCATCAATACAATAGTATTTTGTGCGACGAATTCCATCATCATAATAAGTCCTTACTTCTCCTGAATATTTTGGCCATTCATATAAAGGAAAATCAGAATAATCTTTAGCCGTTTTTTCATCTAAATAATAGTGAATTCCTCTACCACGAATCATTTCAATGTCTTTGTCATAATCTTTTTCTTCTATTATTTCTCCTGCTACATATGACAAGAATTTCTTTGAGTAGTTTGTATTTTCTATTTTATCTTTTTTAATTGGGGTTCCTTCCTCATTTTTTTCCCAAATATGTTCGATTTTAACAACAAAAAACATGTTTCCTCTGTATTGTGCGTGAATTCTTTCTTCTTCGGTTCTTTCCTTTAAGCTCTTTCTGTTTTCATTCGTTAGGGTTTTACCCTCAATTTTAAGAAGATAAACTATCCATTCTCCACACCTCTTAAATACTAGCTTTTCTTGTTGTTCCATTTTTTGATCTTTTCTTTGTTGTTCTTTCCTTGTTATTCTTCTTTTCAACAAAAAAAAAAATAAAGTTTCATTTTTTTATTTCTTTTTTTATTTCTTTTTTTTATTTTATTCTTCCATTTCGTTTTCTGGTTCTTCCCTTCTTTCTGGTTCTTCCCTTCTTTCTGGTTCTTCCTTTTTTTCTAGCTCTTTTAGCTTGGATTTCATTTCTTTTTTGGTTTCTTGTTTTTGTTTGAAAAGGTTGATAAAACTGCAGGTTGCCTCTTTTCTGAGAAATTCTTCGGAGGGTGGCTCGGGTAATTTTTTCGATTTGAATTTGACTAATTCCATAACCAAATCCATGTATTTTTGCATGGAGGCGGTCGAAATAAATGTCGATTTGTCGGCAAATAAGTTTAAGAACGTGAATTGAGCAGATGAAAATAAGCGATAATAATCTGCTTCTGTCTGATGGTGAGGATGAGAATATTGAGGCAGAACGTAAAGATAATGTGTAAATTTGCCGTCAATTCGTTCAATCGGTGTTCTGAAGCGTACTAAATCACCATTTTTCATCATTTTGTTGATAATACAATTCAATTTTGTGGGGGTAAATTTTGTTCTTGTTTCTCCTATTATTAATCTAGGAAGAAGAGCGTGGAACAATTCATCCACGGTTAAGCCTTCTTCCTTAATTTCTTCGAATGTTTCAATAATAAGCTTCTCCATTTTTTTGGTTTTGTTAATATAAAAGGAAGTTTAGTTTAATAATCAATTTTTGTGAAGAAGAAATAAAAAGAAAATGGGTAATACTCTCCCAAGTGTGTTTTCTCCTGTCGATTTGACGGAACCAATCACAGAAGATCGTGTCCGTGTTGCTTGCCAGCGTGGTAGTCCTTTAGATAGAGCTCTTCAATCTTTCGAGATTAAAAAGCTTGTTCGTGATTTTAACGCTCTCGGTGCTGACATCTCTTTAAGAGATGGCAAACAACAACCAAAACCCGACGATGAACTTTGTTCTGATATCCAAAAAATGATTGATGTCGATCCAAGCAAGGTTTGTATGATGAAAAAAGGTGAAAAGTATGACAAATCAAAGCTTGTTGCTATGGTTAATTCAATTAATCAGAGATTTGGGTCTAATATTCTTATTTTTAAGAATGGTGATGAAAGGCAAGGTCTCAGAGGAGTTCATGAAATTTGCGACGATGCTTACATGATTAGCGGTCTTATTAAAAGGCGTCTTCTTGACGATAGAAAATACGTTAAAGAAGGACTTATGAAGAAAATCGATGAATTGAAAAAAGAACGTGATTTAATCGATATGCACTACCAAGAGTTAATTTCTGATAAAGATGAAACCATGGAATATGATGAGATGCAAAATGCATTGATAAAACTAGAAAAACAAAAAACGGCATTTAATATGAGTATGTCAAAGAAACTCGATTTTCTTCAGAAAAATGTTCTTAATCTTGGTGATGTTATTATTGAAAGAACTAATACAACTATGCCTACTCTTCAAAAAGCAGTAGATGGAATGCAAACACATGTTGGGTTCTTTGGTGGAGGTGATCCGATTATCCAAATTGATGGTTTAGCGGCAGTTGCGCTTAGTTTGGGTTCTCTTGCCCATCACGCTAAATCTTGTCTTAAAGATCTTGGTGAATTAGATAGTGATGTTAATGTTGATGCAGAAATGAAAAATATTGCAACAGGACAAACTAATAATATCAAAATTATCATTGAAAAGTTAGGCGATAAACTTTTGAAAGCTAGGGATCCCAAAGACCGTCAAAAATGGCAAAGTTGTTTGAGGACTTTTACCGACAAATATCCTGATCTTGCCAGAGAACAAGCTGGAACTTATGTTGTAAAAGGGCTCGTCGATGGCGTAAAAAAAGATGAGTAATAAAAAAATAAGTTAAAGTAAATAAAGAAAGAAATAACAAAACCTAATTTTATTTTTTTATTTAATTTTTGTTATTTTTTTTTGTTATTTAATTTTTGTTATTTAATTTTTGTTATTTAATTTTTGTTATTTAATTTTTGTTATTTCTTATCTCAATATTTCCTTATCTCAATTTAACGAAAAATGTCAAAAAGACCGCTGGGAATTCTTATTGAACCCGAAAAGTTCTCTTTTTCTGATATTTCCAAAGAAGAAAATGATACATTAATCGTCGAAAAAACAACAGGAAAAAACATGAAAAAAATTAAAAAAACTCCAATTATTTCGCTATCTGATATGAATATTACGAAGATTTGTGAAGATGATAAGAAGGTTTGTATTACTCTTGATCTTGACTTGAAAAAAGATAGACATGTTTTTGCTATGTTTCTTGAAATTGATTCTGGAACAAAGGAGATTTTGGAGACAACCAAAGGAGCAATGAAAGCTATGCTTTTTTCTAGTGGTTTATATGTTGATCCAACTGAATATGAAGAAACCCCTATCACTCGTGAAAAAAATTATCAAGAAAAAGAAGAAAAGGAGGAAATAGAGAAGGAAAATCCTGACGAAACGGATGATGAAGATGGAATTGATATAGGTGATGAAGATGAAGATGGAATTGATTTAGGTGATGAAGATGAAGAAATTGACTTGGGTGATGAAGAAAAGGAGGAAGAAAGAGATGAAAATGATCTTGAAGAAATTACACTATACAAATATCCACCATATATCCGTATTTTTGTTGAAAAGAAAGGTACCACTTTTTTCACGGAACTTACAGGAAAGGTATCAAAAATTGCAATATCAACTCTTTCAGCTCATATTAGTGAAGGTGATAAGGTTAATTTGAGATTAATTTATAATGCTTATGAAAAGGATGATTATCCTGGTTTTACTTTAAATAGTGTTATTAGAAAAGAGGTAAGATTTTGAAAAAACAATATTTTCAATCTATAAAAAGTTGTGTTATTTTTTGAAGATTATAAACAATTACATAATGACAGATATTTGGAGTATTGTCGCAGGTGTCATACTTGCAGTTATTCTGACTTTTTCAACTTACATTGGTTATAGCTCTTTTTATAAGAAAAATGGAAAGGTTGAGGAACCATTTACAATGTTAAGATCAGGGGTAAAACAAGAATTATTAGAAAATAATTATATTCCAATAAGAACGGTTCGCCCTATGAATACCCCACATATTGAGACAGTTTTGCCTGATACTGACACTCTTCGCAGAGAAATGGCAGTAGATGATAGTCTTCAAGCAAGAAGAGATGCAACAAAGAAAAACCTAAAAAAGATGGTTTCTGATCATGATTTAATTGCCCGCGCTAAACGTCCAGTTTATCGCGCAATGTTTGAACAAACCCCAACTCGTTTCTACGGCGGACTTTACCGCAACGAAGTTGGAAGAGATCCAGTTCGCGCGGAGAAGGCAACAAAAGGTTTTAAGATTCCAGTTTATATTTCTCCTCCCCTTGACAGTTCTCTCGCAGGTATGAAACATCTCGGAGCTATTTCCAAGTCTATCCAATGGAAACATTCAAAAGATCTTCGCTGGACATAAATTTTCCACATTCTAACAGAAATCAGAAAGAAACGAAAAAAATAAGAAATCAGAAAAATAAAAAATAAAAAAATTATTTTTTTTCTTATTTTTTTATTTTTTCTTGATATTTAGTTCCTAAAAATCAATAAGATTATATACAACAATACTTGGAAAAGATCCTGTTATTCCTAATTCCTCTCGAATTACAGAAAAACAAAAAGGAGAAGGAGGAGATGTAATTAAATATGAGGAAGAATGAGCATCATTTCCAACATTAATAAAAACATCACCAATCGCGGTTGTTTCAATACCCATAGAAAAATGATGAGAAGCATTAAACGAAGAAACGTCATAATGTGAAGCTACACCAATCGAGGAAAGGGCAAACGAAAAGATTTTCTCATTTTCTCCTTTAAAATGAAGATGAAGGGGCAATTCATTATCACCCATCAAAAGATTGTTATAAAAGAACAGTGTTTTTATGTTTTCAAATGGATTTATTTTTTTATTAACCTTCCTACAAATCTCAATTAGTGAATAAATTCCTTTTCTGAGAGATGAAGTTTTATCATCAAAAATTTCAACTGGAATTGAAGGAAGAACATCATCAACAAATTCAAACGATGTAGAACTAATTAAATCGGCGTTTTCATCAACGAAAAAAGGATAATAATTACACACTAACATTAACATTTCTGACAAAATTACACGAGAACAATCGCAAGGTATTCCTTTGTGTGATAGCACAATTTCTCCTTTGACAACCTTTAGTTCCTTTAACACCAAAAGATTGTAAAGCAAGGATTTATCGGGAAGAATATCATAAAGAATAAACTGACAAAGTTGAGTGAATGACAATAGCCCAAAATATGAAACATATAGCGGATAAATTGCCTTAAATTTTTTTGAAATCAAAATGGGATTATTTATTAATTCTCTTGTTTTTTCGAAGAAGGTTGAAATATCACCTGATTTTATGAACAAAAGAAAAAGTTTGTTATAATTATCTTTAATTGTTGGTACAACCCTTATAATTTTATCTATCTTTTTTTTGTCTCCGAAAATCTGGTAAATGTATGATTTTCCGTTTCTAAACATATTGAGCGCCGTATTCATAAAACATTCAGCGCCTTTGTTGGGTAAGCCCAATATCGGCTGAAAAGTTTTCAAGGACATATTTCAAATCACTTTTTGCGCGTTCACACTCCAATTTTGCAATTCTTTCAATGTTTTTGGCTACCCATTTCTTATTATTATATCTAAATCCTTTAACATTAAGAAAGATTGCAATATCAGAGAAAGTAGGTTTAGTTTTTTGTTCAAATCTTCGCATTCTTCTTAGCATTTTTCTTGTTATTTTTTCTCTTTCACAAATAACTCTAAAATATTTGCCGTGAAAAGGCGTATATCCATTTTCGGTGAAAGCTTCTTCAACACCTGGAAATTCACTTTCTTTTATGAGGATAGCGTCATATTTTGATGAATATTGAATGAGAGCTAAAATGAAATTAATAAGCAAGAATTGTTCAGGATGACGTCCCCTATAAATTCTACCTGTTCTTACGTCTCTTCTATTTGCATAACCATAAGGCGCTCTACCAAAAGTATCACCTCGTTTTTTTCTAAACTCCATGATTTTGTTATTTCTTTCCAAGATTTTTTCATATTCCAATTGTGCAGAAGAAACTCCACAACGAAGAAGATGAACATCGTCAATACTTTTTAAATTATATCTTCCTGAAGGAGTAATGAAATAAAGCTCCTTTTCTCTTGATATTTTACGCAATTCTTTAACAATACTATCAAAATCAGTAATATCACGAGAAAATCTTGAAATATCATAACAACAAATCTTAATGTCCTTTTTTGTCATTCCATTTACACATTCAATAAGCTGTTTTCTTTCTTTCAATTTTTTGCAAAGGTCAAGGGTTCCACAACTCCTATTTCTATCCATATAAACCTGGACTTTATCACGAGAAGTTTGAAGAATTGTAAGTAAATTTTCAATTTGATTATCAATGCTAATATGTTGATGTAATCCATTTTCAGACGAAGTTCGGCAATAAAAAAGCGTCAAAAGTTCTTCACTTTCCTCTTCTTCCATCTCTGATGGTTCTTCACTTTCTTCTTCTTCCATTTCTGATGGTTCCCCACTTATTGTCTCGATATCCATTGATTGTTCCTCTTCCCCCACTTCTATTTTTTTGTTTCGTTCACTCTGCTGTTCATTAATAAAAGCGATTATTCTCTTAAAATCTTCACGTTCCATTTTCAATGTTTTCTTTCAGTATTCCTAGATTTTAACATATTTTACCTTAAAAAAATAATCGTTCATTTTTTTTGAGATGATTTCATTATCACCCTTTTCCGTTATCTTTAGCAATCCCTCTATCTCTTTCAACAACAAGTCTCAAAATATCTTCACATCTCTCGATTGAAGATGGAGGAAGAGAATCTAATAATGCAGTATCTACATGCTCAAAACCTTCTTTCTTAATTGATTTTAAAAAAGCTATTAAAGCTTGTTCTTCTTCAGGATTAAGGGCATTACATAATTGTTCCATTTTTAAGGTTATAAATGATGTTTTCAGAATAAAATAAGAAACGCTTAATATCTGTGTTGTTATTGTTATGATTATGATTATTGTTATGATTATTGTTATGATTATTGTTATGATTAAAAAAATACATTCATTTTTTATGATTTTTTCTATCAATAATTTTATGCTCGATTGTTCCTTTCCAATACTTCCAACCACATTTGCGCAAATACTGCAGTAGCCAATTTTATTTTTGTGATTGATTCGGGCTGAAAGGTGTCTAATCTATCATAAGAAATTTCGTCTCCAGACATAATCGAAACAGCTAAATCCTCACAAATTTTCTCCTCTTCAGGAGTAAGAAGCGCAAAAATCGGGTGGATATCAGACATGTCTAGTTTTGGTTATTTGTTATATGTTAGTTTAAAAAAATTTATTTTCATTTTTTATTTTAGTTTTTTTAAATCTTCTTTCTTCTTCTTCCTTTTTTCTTCCTTTTTTCTTCCTTTTTTCTTCCTTTTTTCTTCCTTTTTTCTTCCTTTTTTTTCTTCTTTTTCTATTAAATTTTTAACATATTTCCTCGAATATAATAGGTTCTTTACTTTTTCTCAGATGAGCAAATTCACTGTGAAGTTCTTGTTTTTGATGAAGTTCTAATAATGCTTTCTCCTTCTTTTCCTTCAGATTTCTTTGCTTTGTTTCTGCGGTTTTTATCTTTTTTATTTCATCTAATTCAAAACCTTTTTCGACCCATTCCGATCCAATAGCTCCATTATAAAAGTCGTCGAATTCGGCATAACTATCTTCTAATCCTTCTTCCTTGATTTTCTTTTTGATTTCTTCCACAACACGGAAAATTGTCATTTTTTCATAAGCCCTACATTCTACATAGTTTTCATCTTCATAATCAATTGAAATTTCTTTGTCATCTAGTGATGCGGGATCATCTTCGAAGAAAACCTCAATAATCTTGGAAATTAGAGGTCTAAACCAATGTTTGGCGATCGCGTCTTTTACTTTACCTAGAAAAGCGGGCAATAATTCACAAATGTTATTTTTGATTTGTTTCTCAAAATAAATCAGATGATGAATAGGCAATTTTTCTTTGATAATATAACCAATGTCATCTGTTCTTCCTACATCTTTAATATCACTATTTTTTGTCGTTCCTTCTATTTTTCCTGGCATTCTGAGTGGAACACGAATAAAAGCGTAATGAACTCTGTCATTTGCTTTTGGGGCATTTGATGGATCCCTTTCCGCCATTTTCATAGCAACTCCAATATGAGACATTGATTTAAGAGAAGCGGGTTTATAACTGCTTAAATCCTTGATTGATTTTGTAATAACAAAATATTCGGGGGGAATACGATTTTGAAGAGACATAACAAACATATAAACCATAAATCTGACAATATTACGGAAAATACTCTTTTTTGATCCACCTCCAATCATCAAGTCAAAAACACCCTGATAAACAATTTTCAAAAATTTGCAGTAATCTCGTTTCTTCAAAGAAATGCCCTTATTTACATAAATTTCTTTTGTCAGGTCGTTGGGTTCAAAACCAATAGCAACATAGCCTTTCTTTTTGATCAATAAACAAGGAATTTTTGCTTGTTCGTTTTCCATGTCCGTCCGCGCGGTATTGTATTCCTCCGTTCCTTTAACCATACCAAGCAAATTTGTCCGAATTTTGTGAGTAATTTCTTCGGCACAAATATCACCATATTTGAAATATTCTTCCGCCATTTTTCTTTGCTTTATTTTGCCCTTAATTTGGGATGCGGGATAATCAAATTTGCTTTGATATTTTGGATTTTGCTTCCGAAATTCTTTTACCTGACTTTTACTTATATTTTTGTATTTCTTATTTACCATTTCAACAATATGGGGATATTCAACAAAAACGGAATCGGTATCTCCATATCTCACAACACCTCTGTGATCTTTTTCAGAAATGAATTTTGTATATTTAATAAACTGTTGTCCAGCTTGTGTAATTGATGCGGCAACAGGAATACATCTAACAGGCGAAAATTCAGAGCCTAATTGTCCATAAACTGAATTTTGTGTCGTTTTGATAGCAAGTTGTCTACCATTAAGAACAGACATATAAAACCAATCGTCAGGATCGTTTGTTTCTTTTGCCTTAATAAAAGCTTGTTTCATTTGTCCTTTTACCGCCTTACGGGCGTCCAACATTTCATCAAAAGCAAACGGCAAGAAACCGCGCCTTGTTGTTGTGAAACGGGCTTGACGATAAACACCGATGCGGGTCTCGAAAATAAGTAGCCGAGAATTCTCTTCTTTCCATTCCTTTTCCATTTCCAATTCAGGAAACGAATTATACTGTGAAATAGACGTAAGTGTCATGTCATAAAGTTTCTTCAATTTATTTTTATTAATAATGAGTGATTTCAAGACTTTTTCAAAGAAATCTTTTTTCTCTGGATTTTGTTTGGAACAAAAATGATAAACTGCTTTCATTCTATTGTAAATTTCTTCTTCATCTTTCTCCAATTTTTCAGGTTTCTCATTTGCTATTCTTTCCACTAACTTACCACGAATGGTAAGGGTATCTTCGTCATACAGAACATTGTCGAATTTATCAGTCCCAAATTCTTTGATGGTAATCTTATCTTTTTCTAACATTTTTAGCCAACGCTTAGCAACCTCATAGAGTTGAACTGTATTATTCTCGAGTGCGTTAAACATGAATGTTGAGACACAAATGTTCAAATCACGGCAAGTCGATGGATAAAGAGAAGCAAAATCAAGTGTAGCAACATCTCGTTGTCCAACATGCGGGGTAAAAACAAATCCACCGCCGTATTTTCCTTTTTCGTGATCATTGTGTCTTGTTCTTTCTGGTTTTGATTCCAAAATTAACATGTTAAATCCATATTTAGCGCGTGCGCGCAATCTTGATGTTGATTTAATGGATTGTCCTCTGAATAAAAGGTCAGAAGTAGAAACATAACAAAATCCCGCCAATGAAATATCATTAATGATTAAACATTTTTTTATGACAATTTTATGGAGTAATTCACTATCTTGAATGCAATAAACTCCAATAAGTTTAATGTCGTCTTTTCTTCCTCTTCTAAATCTTTTGAACATTTCTTGATACGGTAAATCAACTTTGCTACCCAAATCATTGTCTTTTGCTACATCGTTTAATTTGAAACTAGCGCGCTGACTTTCGTCGCGTTGTAGCAATTTCATTACATCCCATGCCACTCTCCCAATATCACCAAAGGTGAACATAATATTATCGCCTCTGCCCGATGATTTCATTGTAAAAGATTTAAAGGGGGTTCCATCAACAAATTTCAATCGTGAAAATCCAAATTCTGTTCTTACCTTCCCAAGATTTACCCAATTCATATTTTCTCCTTCTTTTTCTTTTTCTTCTTCTTTTTCTCCTTCCTTTTCTTCTTCCTTTTCCTTTTCTTTTTCTTTTGTTTTTGCCTTCTTCCTCATTTTTGCCATGTGTGAATGAACGGTTTCATCTCCATAATCAGATAATCCAAGAATTTGAGAACGTCGAAAAATATACACATCGTCAAAGAAAAAGTTATTATAACCATATCTGAAATCAGGGTCGCAGTTTTTCGTGAGAAGGAAGAAAGCTTCAATAATTTCGGCTTCCGTCATCTCGTCGAACGTTTTTACTGTTGTAATAAATCCATCATCATGAATGTCATCTTCAATAACATCACTTTCTTTTTGTGTTAAAATTATTTTTAAAATGGAATGTTGGTCTTTGAAAAATCTGAAAACAATAGAAATCTGAATGATTTCATCGCCTCTATTTGGATCAGAAAAAGAACCATCATTACTCATGGTTTCAATATCGTAGGCCATAAGAAGGAAATTAGCAAAGTTTTTGCTTTCAATTCTTTTTGTATTTTTTCCCCCGCAAATAAACTGATGTGAGGTATTAGCAAATTCATAATCAGGTTCAGGATAAACGATTTCTTCTTCTTCAACCTCAATCCAATCTCCTGTAGAAAAATCATAATCATGAAATAAGCAGTATTTAGACGGCAAACTATCAAAGGGATCACCAACAATCCATTTTTTTTCTTTTTTGCCCAATATCGTTAAAGGTTCCCGCTTTTTTCCGCGTCCATAACCAATTGAACCTTGCATTAAATCACTTCCAAGAGATTTGCGGGTATATGAGGTATAAGCAGATAGCTTAAAGAAATCGAATTTATCAGGATAATAGCCATTAATCACGTAATACTTTTCACTTTCTGAACATTCTTTCCTACAAATTCCTTGTTTATGTTTGAACGGTAAATCTTTCATAACATCACCAATACATTTCCCCTTTAAACTTTTATCTTTGAGTAGGTAAATATACGGAAAATAATTACAAACATTCATGCAAATACTTTCACCATTTAAATCTACACCAAAGATGAAAGCATTATACCTTTTAGACCATTTTTTTCGTTTGGTTACGAAATCAAGATCATAATCAAGATGTTGAGCGCAAGCTTCATCACAATAATCAACATCTTCAACAAGCGGGTATTTTTCTGAAGGAGAAAGATTATACTCTTCAATTCCCGTTATTTGAAACGTCAAATGACCATTTTTTATCTTCTTTTCACCCGTTTGATTTAATCTATTAGCCAATAATCTTTTTCTTGTTATTCTCGTTATTTTCTTAGATAGAACCATTTCCTTTTTCTTTCCTTTTTTTTCTTTCTTTTTTCTTTCTTTTTCCTTTCAAAAATATAAAGCTTTTTATTAATATTTCAGTAATAATTACTATAATTCTTCAATTTTAATATGAAGTGGATAGAGGTAATAAAATGGGCTCTTTTAGGAGCAGGGCTTACCTTAATTCTTTTTATCGTTATGGATATTATGAGAAATAAAAGTGGAGAATATGTTGAAGTGAGAGGTATTAAATTTTTCGTGAAATCAACAGAAAATAAAGAAGTTGTCATAAAAACAATGGATTTGCTATTGGGTGCTAAAGAAACTTTATTTAAGCATCTTCTTGTCGAATTTGACCCTAAAAATAAGAGCAAAATTATATATTTGGAAAATGAAACTGTTCCTCTTTTTGCTAAGATTAAGAGAATGGTTTCCAATTTTAAGCCCGAAGACATCAAAGAAGTTATACCAGGTAATATTTTGGGCGATACTTCATATGTTATCAATAAGGGAGAAGAAATGGGATTTTGTATGAAAAATACGCCTGACAGTGAAATCCATGAACAGAATATTCTTCTTTTTGTCTTTGTTCATGAGCTGGCACATTGTATGACAAAAACTTATGGTCATCCTCCGATTTTCTGGCGAAACATGTCTTTTCTGTTAGAACAAGCTGAAAACATAAAATTATTGGAAAATAAAAACTATTATAGAACCCCTGAATATTATTGTAGTATGAAGGTATCGCATAATCCTCTTTATATTTGAAGTTTAAGATTTTTGAATTTGAAATTTAATTTGAAAAAATAAAAAAAATAAAAATAAAAATAAAAAAATAAATTCAGAAAACAAAATTAAAAGTCAAAATTGTAACATCCAAAAAAAAACAAGCTATTTTTTTACTTTTAAAATGAACTATAAATTGAAAAATTCTTCATATAAATAAACAAAAAAACACAGATAAATAAACAAAAAACACAGATAAATACACAAAAAACATAAATAAATACAAAAAACATAAATAAATACACAAAAAACATAAATAAATACACAAAAAACATAAATAAATACACAAAAAAAACATAAAAAATACACAAAAAAACATAAAAATATGTATGTTTATTGTCGTATAGGAGAATTTTTGGTTATTCTTCAAAAAACGAAAGATACCATAACTAATGAGGATAGGTTAGAAATACCAGAACCAAAATCAGAACACAAATTTCATGGAATTCATTGCGCTAATATGTTATTTGTTAAAAACTTCGTTAATTTATTGGAAATATCAAAACCAATCCCATATATTCTTATTTCTCCATCAAAAAAAGTTGAAGGAGAAAAAATGGAACATCCAATCGTTTTCAAATTAGGTGAAATGGTTATCGATGAAACTTTCGATTATATGACAAATCGGGGCAAAATCAAGTATTATATTTGCGAAGAAGACGCCGTATTATCAGGCGATAATAATCTGCTTATTCGTAATTATACTGGTTATCTTCGAAGATATAATCCTGAGGGTGTATTAACAATTTCTTTTGACATGGTAGGAGGCAAAATTGATGGTTATTTACGTGAATATTTTCCTAATGGCCGTATTTATATTTGTATGGAATATTCTCAAGGATTGCCCCACGGTAAGTCATATGTTTATAATAAACTAACATCACTACCATCAATCGAAAGGGTTTATGAAAAGGGTGAATTTGTCAGCGAAAAACTTTTGTAATTTTCTTCTTTATTTCTTTGTTCTTTTCTTCTAAATTTAACATTATTTTTTTGAATTAAAAAAATAATTTTTTATTTATTTATTTTTTATTCTGTTTTTTCATCATCTGTTTCATCATCAATCTTCTTTTGCTTCCTCTTCTTCATGTGCTTTCATGTGTTGTTTTTGGTTTTTGATTGCATCTTTTTTGATACCTGGAATATAATCATTGAAAATTTTGCATACTTCTCTGTAATCTGTCATTTTCTTGTTTTTTGATTGTTTGTCTTCTTGTTTGAATAACTTCTTAAATGTTCTTCTTATGAGGTTTTGTGAAAATATCACGAACTTTAAAAGTCAATCAATTTTTTGAATTTTCATTATATCTTTCGAAGTGTTAGTTCTCTAGATTATTCCACTAATTTTTGTCTTTATTATTCTGTTGATAATATCTAAAAAATATCGTTAAAATTGAAATAACAATATTTTTTACTTTGAATATTAAAAGATGAGAAAAAATAACAACAAAAATGGAAGATATTAAAGTTCTAAAACTAAAACAAAGAAAACTTAAATCTGTTGAATATACCACCGAATATGATAAATCATCAGTTTTCGTGTTAAATACCATTGATAATGAGAAACTTGATGCTGATTCTGAATTTATAATAGGTTCAATCTCCAAGGTTTTTACAGCATTAACTCTATTAAAATTACAAGAAAACGGTGAATTATCATTGCAAGACAAATGTGGCAAATACATCAAGGACATAATAGAAGTAAAAAATACAAAGATTATTGAACTTATAAACCATGTTTCTGGGTTAAAACGTGCATGGGAAGAAGAAAAAATAATAATCAAAGGATTGGACTATAGTTATCCTGTTCATGGTGAACGAAAAATATACACTTCTGCAGAAGAAGGATTACTGGAAAAAACTAATCTTATGGTAGAAGGTCAAAAAGGCACTTATTTATATTCTAGTATTGGTTATAGAATTCTTGGAACAATTATCGAGAAAATTACAGGAAAACGTTGTGATTTAGCGGTTAAAGAATTAATTCTGGATCCTCTTGATATGACACATACTTCTATGAAAGAACCTAATATAACAATGTATAACAGGCATCTGATTAAATTACAAGAAATTGATTATATGCGCAGAAGTTTATCGATTTCAACAGGAGGTTTTAAATCTTCGATCAATGATTTAATTAAAATGAATAAATTGCCCTCATTATTCTCCAAAAAATCATTGAAAGAACTCAAGACTTTTTATTTCTACAAAAGAGGAGGGATATCTCACAATGGTCTTTTATTTAATTGTGATTCTAATTTTTCCATTAAATTTGATGAGGAATGGAATTGTAATTCTATTAGGATAATGTTCCAAACAGGCCAATGTCTTTAAATTATTTTATGGAAGTAAAAACTACTTGTTTTTATTATAAAAATTTATTTTTTTTAATTATATTATAGAAAAACAATTCAAAATATGGAAATTCATCAGGATAAACCAAAACACGTAAAATACCTTTTAAAAAAAAATATATGTGGCAAATTATTTAGATGATGATAAACTCGATGAATTTAGTCAATTTAAAATAGCTTCAATTACCAAAATATTTGCATCATATTTAATTTTGATATTGGCAGAAAAAGGTTTATTAAAAACCAGTGATAAAGTTGATAAATACATAAAATCGACCAAAAAAAATGACTTTTCTAAAATTACCATATTAAACCTGATGAACCATAGATCTAATTTACAAAAAGATGTTTTTCTTGAAACATACGAAAAATTTACTTCAATCAGTTCGTTTATACATAAAATTTTACAGAAAAAACTATTCATGAAATCTACAACTTCCAAACCAACATATTCTTATTCAAATTTAGGATATATTCTTCTTGGTTATATCATTGAGATGGTAACAGATGCAACATATATAGAAGCGTTCGATAAATTTGTATTTAAACCACTAAAATTAAAACATACCACATTCGGAGAGAAATTAAATGTAAAATCTTTTTATCTTCATTCAAAAAAATTAAAAAAACAAAAAATATTAGAAATATCACATTTTTCTTCGACCGCTTATGGAATGACATCTTGTATAGCTGATTTTATTACATTTTCTGAAAATATAAAAAATTTAAGCAAAAAAAGTAAAAATACATTAAAAAAACTGTATTTTTGTGTAAAAGGAGATGGGCTTATAATTGAACATAATGGCGGATTTGATGGTATTTCCGCAAATTTAAGTATTCAATTTGATTGGGATTTTGTTATGCACGCAATATCCGCAGAATTAATCACAAATCATTTATTTTAAAAATATTACGTTTTTCCTGATATTTTAAGGATTGAAGCTATTATTTCATCTTGAGATTTTATTATGAATTTGTTTTTGGTTGCGTCAGCTTTAGATTTCATGTAATATTCTTTGTAATTTTTGAAAGAAAGTGGAAAAGATGCTCCCAATTTCAAATTCATGTCGATCACGTATTTCATTGCTTGTGGATCTTCTATTTCGATTATTTTTTTAACGATTTTCGCTTTATCAATAATTTTATCTAATTCTCGTATCACAAATCTTCTGTAAATTTCTCCTAAATTCTTAATTTTAATGTAAAAAACATAATCAGCGGTAGGAATTTCAGCAGTCATACCAACAAATACCAATATTTTCAGTTTTTTATTTTCTTCGATTATTTCTAAAATTTTTTTGCTAATTATTTTGCGTAAAGGTTTTTCGGTCAGCGGTATTTTATGCTTAGTTTTTTGTGATTGTATAATAATATTTTTACTCCAATTATACACATCATCTGTATCAATACACTTAATATTATGAATTTTTGAACAAATAAATGTTTTTCCACTTCCTGGAATTCCATTTACATGTATAATTATACACATTTCTATTTTTATTCAATATTTCTATTTTTATTCAAAAAAATAAGTTTTTGTTATTAATTGATGAAATTTGATCTAAAGGTGTACAATCAGCACCATATTGCGATCTCATATCACTTAAAATATTTTCTAGGATATTCATGTCTCTCTTCCGCCATTCTAGTATAACACTTTTCTTAAGTTTTACGATAAATGTTGGAACAAGAACAATATCAAGTTGTGAGAATGCTTCGTATAATTCAGACATTTTTATGATTTTTTGAAAATATTTTAACGATTTGTGAAAATTTAATCATTTTTTAACATAAAAAATTGAAATACTATTTATTTTTTCATTTAAATAAGTAAAACCTCGTGAAACTTGAATATTTTTGCAGAACTTTGAAAAACGAAAAAAGAACATTTCTAAAGAAAAACAAGAAAATACAATGAATACTGCTGTTTTGTCTCTTGTTTTTGTGTTGCTCCTTCTCATTACTACAACGGTTAAGGCTATTGAATTGGGTGAATATTACAATCCACAACCAACGCCTCCACCAAAAGAATAAATCAAAAGAATAAATCAAAAAAATAAATTAAAAATCAAATAAAATTCTTACTCTTTATTTTTTCAGATTTGAGCTATGAATTCCTGTTACTGTCAAACAACCATCATATTTTTGTGAGGGAGGGGGATCCGCAATTATTATACTCATAGAAAGAATAAGCAACATAAAAAGAACGAACAAAACAGTGTAAAGCTTCATATTTTTTATCATAAGAATTTCAAACAAGATTACACGCAATTTTTAAAGAAAAATATAATAAAAAAATTAAATCAATTTTTTATTTAACTTTCTCTACCTACAACCAAAATTGTAGAAAAATATTTTACCTATTTTATGTCTAAATATTTTACGATTTAGGCATATGTTTTAAGCGCTGAATTGATTGTCTTCTGATACCAGGAATAAATTTTTCTATGAAATTGATGGTTTTTGCGGTATTAGGAAATTAATTCCATATAAAAATATGTTTCTTCTCCGAAATTTTTAAGAAAAATTTGAATAATTCTATGTTTTCAGTTTCTTCTTTTTCTCTTGAAGAGTTTAATATAAGGTTTTGTGAATAAAACAAAAACTTTAAAATCTAATCATTTTTTTATGTAAATTTATGTAAAAAAATGAAAGAATAATAATTTTCTATGTTTTCAATCAAAAATAGCATCATGAAACGGGGTAAATCTTCTATTTATTCCTTTAAGACCTTTGAGGATGGAAAAACGTCCTATAAAATTGGTTCATCAATTAATATTTGTGCAAGATCCAAACAACATGCGACATCTCATTCCGCGAATTATAGTATTCCTTATATTGTCATCGATGTTGGTAAAAATAACCCTTATGAAATCGATAAAATAATTAGAACAAAAAATATTTTTCCTTCTGATGATAGGCGCTCACATTCAAAAGAATTTTATTTTCTTGCTGGATTTTGCGAACTTATTGAATATTTGGTTAAAAACTATGAAGGACACCTTTTTTACGAAGGAACTCTTGGAGATTTTATTGATAAATATGAAATGAAAGAGGTTGAAATAGACGGTAATATTGATGAAGAAAAAATTCAAGAATATCGTGATCTTTATCCAGACAAGCGATATTTTGATCTTCCAACCATAAAAAAAATAACTGATGATTTTCCAGAAAAATCAAAAAAAGACACCAAAGAAGCCGAAAGCGCTGAAAACGCTGAAGAAGATGCTAAAAGCGAAGAAGAAAAAGAAGACCTTAAAAGCAGTCCTAAAAACGAAGAAAAAGAAGACACTGAAAGTGAAGACGAAGAAAAAGAAGACACTGAAAGTGAAGACGAAGAAAAAGAAGACACTGAAAGTGAAGACGAAGAAAAAGAAGAAGAAAAAACTAAACTAAGAGATTACCAAGAAGATGCTGTTACAGAAATAAAACGTAGTTTCTTTGTTAAAAACGAAAAATCAGCGGTTGTTTCTTCAATTACAGGTTCAGGAAAAACTTACATCTTTTTATGGCTTATGATGTTGCTAACAAATATGAGGTTTTTAGTGCTGACCAAAAGAAAAGATGTTTTTATCAACATTAGAGAAAAATGTGAGAAAATCTTTCCTGAAAATGATCTTCCTTTTATTTCAGTTGGAGGAGGAAAGAAAGCGCTAATTAAAGCAAGAAAAAGCAGATGTGCTATTATGAACATTGATAGCGTGATTAAATACAAAAAATTTATGAAAGAATTTGATATGATTATTATCGATGAATGTCAATGGGCAACGGCACCAAATACTTTAGTATTTTTCTTGGAATTCTTAAAAATCAAAGGAAAATATCTTCTTGGATTTTCTGCAACCGTCATGAGAACAGGAAGATATCCAGAATTTATGCAATTATTTAGGAGCAAAACAGGAAAACCTAATATTGTGTATAATTACACATATATTGAAGGGATTGCGGATAAAATTATCGTTCCTATCATTCCTGATGCTTTGACATTTTCATTCGACGATTTTGAACGAATGAAATCAAAAGACAAAACCAGGACATTTTATACTCTCACCAAAGAAAGATACGAGGAGGCATTAAAATTTCTTCATAAGTATATTCTTAAAAGCGTCTATAAAAAAGGAATTTTGTATTTTCCGAGAACAAAAATTTGCAATGAATTTTATAATTGGTTTTGCGACTATTTTATGGAAAAATATGGAATTGAATTAATTGTTTCTCATTCTTCCAATGATCTTAACGGTAAAAATATTGGCAAATTTCACAAGAAGAAGGAAAAAGCCATACTTTGCGTGGTTGACAGAGCTGAAGAAGGTTTCGACGATGAACGTGTTGATCTTGGCGTGAGATTTTATTATGTTGCGAATGAAAAACCAGAACGCATTGTTCAAAGAGCAGGAAGACTTACACGTGTCGACAAAAAGGGCTTAAAGAAAGAAGCTTACATAATTTCAATCGAAAAGAAGGAGAACGTGACAGGAAAAGTAGAATTTATGGCAGGAGCTATTAAAAATTGGTTTCAATACATGAAAATTGAAGAGGAAAGATATTATCGTAAAAGAGGTAAAAATCTTACTCAATCTGACATTAATCGTACAAAAAAAACCATTGAAACTACATTCTGCGCGATCCCGAGCTTATCTGTTTATGGAAATGATGCAAAACGCCTATTTTTAATGGCAATGTACCGTGATGAAAGTAATGAAACTAAGTTAATTCAATATAAAATTTTTGTTCAGGAAAAGAAAATTAAAACATTGGATAGACTCAAAAAATTGTTGTTTGAACAGAAACACGAACTTTTATTTAAGCATAATTTGCGTTATTCCAAAATTATCTCGTGTTACTGTGATGGAGTTGATTTGTCCGCCCGATTTCTGAAAATTAACGCATTATTGCGGTATTGTATTGGAACTTTTGTTCAAGATGAAAGAGAATTAACGAAACTAGGAATTTCATACAAAAAAGGAAAAGTCGAAAAGATGCAATATGTTCCCCGTATGAAAATTTCGATTAATGGTATGGATTTTAAAACTAGTTTGAAAAATATCATAAACATCCTAAATTCATACAAAAAATCACATTTAATTAAGATTGAAACAAAAGAAGGAAAAATACACAAATTTATATATATGGAAAAAGATGACCTTTTTGTGAGAAATCCCGATATAATATACGAAAGTTGCTGGGAAGGATATTTGGATTTTTTCGGAACAACAAAAAAAGACTACGTATCAAAGGAAATGGTAAAAAAAATCTATAAGAAAGAAAAAAAGAAAATAAAAGGGGTGGGAAAATCACCACGAGAAATTTGTTTGAAATTATCCAAGAAAAAATATGGAAAATCAAGAAAAATGTTCCCTGAAATCACAGTTGCAAATGAACTTTATGGGGAAGAATTATTCTGTTAAAAAAATGAACAACTAATAAATAAACACTTTATTTTTTCAAAAGAATAGATTAATAACGATATTTTAACGATAAAATGAGAACAGTTCAACAGTGTTATAGACAATGTCTCGAGACTTTAAGGCGTGATAAGCCGTCAAAAGTTGGTGATGAAGCGTTAGTTGAGTTTATCCATCTGCTTTTTTATAGGAGTATCGAGGATGATATAAAAGAAAAAAGTAAGGACAAAACTGCCAAAAAATACATATATAATATTGAAACTGGAGGACAGAAATTTAACGCGATGATTTATGGAAAGTTTTACGAATATACGCAAAACTGTTCTGAACCGCAAATTACTCCTGAATACCAGCTTATTTTCAACAGATTAAGCAAGACAGAAGAATATGGTTCATTATTCAAAGGTTACAGACATAAAATTGGAAAAGATGAAGTTTTACATGAATTGATTGAAATTGTTAAAGACATTGTTTTTGATGAAGATCATATGGATGAATTAGGAAAACTTTACGAAGATTTATTCAATAAATCGATTGTTGGTGTTGAAACAGGTATGAGAAGCGCGAACGGCCAATTTTTTACGCCAGAATTAATTGTCGGAAAACTTATTGATTTAATCAAACCAAAAATAAAAAAAGGTGAAATTGAACGTTTTATGGATCCAGCATTTGGCACAGGAGGATTAATCCAAGAAACTATCAAAAGGTACACTACAAAACCCAATAAAAAAAATAAAAAAATACTAGGAAAAATACCGAAAAGAATACCGAAAAGCGATGAAAAAATTAAAAAAATTATTGAACAACTTGACACTAAAGTTTATGGATTTGATATTGCAACAAAAGTAGCTATGTTATTCACTATTTCTTGCATAATTAAATATCGCAGACAACTACCGCATATTAAAATGGACGATACAATCTCGGAACCACATGAAATTCCTGAGATGGATTTTATGGTTGCAAATCCGCCTTTTGGTATTAATTTTAATCTCATGGAAATCCGTAAGAATTTTAAGGATAATTATAAACCCGAAAGAATTCCAATGGGTGAAAAATCTCCAAAATTAGAATACCGCGAATTACAAGGAGAATTTGAACATCAATATCCCGTAATTCTTTCAAATAGTTCTAATTCAGATAACCTATTTTTGATGTATATGATTTCCAAATTGAAAATTGGTGGAAGGTTAGCTTCTGTTCTCTTCAATGGAAATTTATTGGAAACCAACGGTGGAAACTATGGCTTTTATCGTGAATTAATTTGCAGAA
>Ga0233447_1001194_pt1 | contig 23070 bp, 17 predicted proteins | sample SI_124_October20_3_FD_183014 | JGI IMG/M metagenome (GOLD analysis project Ga0233447, IMG submission 183014) | Seawater microbial communities from Saanich Inlet, British Columbia, Canada - SI_124_October2016_135_MG | ecosystem: Environmental > Aquatic > Marine > Inlet | place: Canada: British...
GCGATATAGCAAACTTACTCAATGAACAAGGAAAAATTTTACCTAAAAATTGCAATTTAGCAAAAGCGCAAGGTAAATATGTAGCGTATATTCTCAAAAATCGTCTTTTTAAAAATGAAAGACCTTATTTCAAGTATACAAATAACTGCAATGTTATAGCTTTAACGAAAAGCTATGCTATATTTTCTATCAAAAATTTTATTCTTAAAGGAAAAATAGCTTGGATGATCTGGTGGTGTTTAAATATTTATCATATTCCTGGCATCAAAAATAAAATTTCAATAATATTTCACAGCATATGTTCTTTTTTGAAAATATATCCAAATACAAAGCTTATCAATTTACATATAAAGCAAAAGAACGAATAGCTTTTTTTCATAAACACTCTCATAAGATTCCTGCTATATTTCTATCCATTCCCTTTATTTTAGGAATCTGTTATTTTTTTACAAAAAGTCTTCTATTAATAATATTTTTCAGTTTTCTTATCTTTGACAAACCTTTTATCAAATCATTTATTAAAGCTATTATCTTATTTTCCATAGGTTATGTATTAGCTTTAAATAGTGCTAATTTTCCATTAGATAAAACAGGTTACGGCTCTGGAGAGATCAAAATAACAGCTGCTAAACAAGCCAATAAATTCAAAAAAGGATATATATATAAAGGCATTTTAAATACTTTTTCAGCAAATGACATTCAATACAAAAACATTCCCTTTTCAATGTTTTCAAATAACACACAACTTCTACAACTTAACCATCTTTATTTTTTTGAAGGCAGTTTTAAAAACAAAACTTCTTACTTATCTTTAAAACCCAAAACACTTATTTTAAACAAAAAAATTTTCTCTCTAACTCAGCTTAGATATAATTTAAAGAAAAAAACAAACTTTTATCTTACTAAGAATATACCCAATCATTCCAGCAAACAATTATTCACAGGACTTTTAACAGGAAATTTAGATGACAATTATCTGAGATATCATTTTTCTAAAACAGGACTTCAACATATTCTAGCGATATCCGGTTTTCACTTTTCCATGCTAATAATTTTCTTATCTTTTCTTTTTAAAGTTTTTCCATCATATATCAAAACAATTGCATTAATTGTCTCAGCGACCTTATATTTTCTTTTCATTGGTAATACTCCATCTGTTCAAAGAGCTTATTTATGCACAACTATCGCTCTTGTAGGAAATCTCATTTTAAAAAAGCCTATCGCAATAAATTCACTTTTCTTAGCTGCATTTATACAATTGATATTCAATCCAAAAATTTTTTTTAATATAGGATTTCAGCTAAGTTTTGGAAGTTGTTTTGGTATTATATGCTTTTATAATACATTTGAAAAATGTATTGAAAAAATTTTAATAAAAAGAGAAAAGGCAGATCTCTTAAAATTAAGCCCATTAGAAAAACCTATAGTAAAAACCCTTGAATATTTAAGAAAAGCTACAGCTTTATCATTAAGCGTCAATATCACTATTTTCCCTATTATTCTTTTCCATTTTAAAAAATTTGCTATGCTCAGTTTTATTTATAATTTATTTATTCCAATACTGATATCAATATCATTTTTTCTTTTAATAACAGCATTATGCATTCATATTATCTTCCCATTTTTATCCCATCTAATAAACAACATCAATTCATCCTTTACCAAGGAAATCTTAAATATCATAGAAAGCGTACCCGTTATTTGTGAATATTGGATCAGAGTTCAACATATTTCTTACATATTTCTCATTTTATATTTATATATTATCCTCCAGTCTGGGCTGTTTTTATATTTCAAACAAAAAGACAAACCTCTTTTTCAATATATTTAAAAAAGAGTGATTTCTTCATAGTTTTCTTGACCAAAAACTATATTTTAGAGTAAAAACTAATATTTGTTTCATGGCGATCGTAGCTCAGTTGGTTAGAGCGGTGGATTGTGGTTCCACAGGTCGCGGGTTCGAGCCCCGTCGATCGCCCCATTTGAAAAGGGTCTTTTGGTGTCAGCTATTCAAGCAATAATTTTAGGTGTAATCCAAGGAATTGCTGAATTTTTCCCTATAAGTTCTTCTGCTCATTTAAAAATATTAAAATCTCTTTTAAGCATTCACCTACCTGAAAATTTTGTTCTTTTCGATCTTACCTGTCATCTTGGGACGACGTTTGCCACTATTTTATTTTTAAGAAAAGATCTATTGGATATTTTTACAAAACAAAGAAAAACAATTTTTCTAATAGCTTTAGCTATTTTACCTTTATTTCCTATGTACTTTCTTGGCAAAAACATTAGAGAATATCTATCAAACATTCATATTTTAGGGCTCTTTTTGATAATCACCTCAATTTTGCTTTTTATCACCTCTGCCTTACAAGACAAACCCTCTTCCCCTGTCACCAAGAAATCTATCAAAGATTTTATTTTCATAGGATTCATGCAATCTTTAGCTCTTATTCCTGGATTTTCACGCTGTGGTTCAACTGTTAGTGGAGCTTGTTATAGAGGATGGTCTATAAAACAAGCTATTTCATTTTCTTTTATTCTCTCTATTCCAACTATTTTAGGTGGCAATTTTTTAGAAATAATGAAGCTTTTTTTCAAAAAAAACACAAATTTTCCAAATATCCCTTTGCATTCTTATTTCTTAGGATTTATAACATCATTTATAGTAGGATTATTAGCATTACGCCTAATTTTTTCGATTACAATCAACAAAAAGATAAGACCTTTTGCTTGGTATTGTTTAACATTAGGAATATTTGCATTAATATATTATAACATTTGATATGGCAAAGAAAATAAAGAAAAATCACACAACCTCGCACCCAGAGATCAAGGGCCTTCTAATAATGGCCTTAGCTGCTTTAATGTTTTTAGCTTTATTTAGCTTTAATCAAAGCAATTATTCTAAAAACTATTTAGGTTACATAGGCAATATATTTGCTTTTTGTTTAACTTATTTATTTGGTCTTGGTAGTTATCTATTATCTATTTTTCTAGGTGTAATAGGCTGGCAAACATTTTCAAAAGACAAATATAATTTTCTACCATTAAAGATCTTTTGTTTTTTTTTCATAATAATTAGTGCATGTTTCGTCTTAAACATATTTTCCGAGCTATACCCAAGCAAAGCTATAGCTTTTGAAAACAACGTCTATATAGAAACTGTCTTTCACTCAAAACCTTCTCCTTATGCATCTATTCGATACAATCTAGGAGGAGCCCCTTTTTATTATCTTTATAAAGATCTTCCATATTTCAATTTACATAAGCTTCTTAGCAATGTCGGCATTGTTATTATATTTACTATTACAGGTCTATTATCCTTTTTAATAATAACAGGAATAGAGCTTCTTCCAAATTTTAAAAAAGCATCGAAAACCCTCTCCTTATCTTCTAGAAAAATCAATGACAACATCGTATCAAAAACACCTCAAGCCTATAGCTTTATAAAAAGCTGTATTAATTTTTTAAAAACTAAAACTAAAACTAAAACACCTAAAATAAATAAAACGTCTCCGATACCTATTCAAAAAAATATACTGCAAAAACCAATCGCCAAGCCACTTCCCATGCCTTCTTTTAAAGAAATAAAAAGAGAAAAAAACACAAGGACATTTCCTTCTTTTTTAAAAAAAGAGAAACAATCTACAAATTATTATGATCTTCCTTCTTCAGAACTCCTCTCCAACCCTCCAGAGATAGATCACCCTCAACTACAAAGAGAATTAACCAATCAAGCTTTAATATTAGAAGAAACTCTAAAAAACTTCGGCATCCAAGCTAAAGTTGGTGATATCAACTGTGGACCAACTGTCACTTTATTTGAAGTACACCCATCTGTTGGAGTAAAAGTACAAAAAATTAAATCTTTAGAAAATGATATAGCTCTTAATCTCCAAGCAAAATCAATAAGAATAATAGCTCCTATTCCTGGCAAAGCTGCTGTTGGTGTAGAAATACCTTCTATTTACCCTCAGACAGTCACAATAAAAGAGATGCTCCTAAATTACTACAACCAAAAGAAGAAACTTTCTATACCTCTTCTTTTAGGAAAAACAGTTACGGGAGGTTATGTAATAACCGACCTTGTAAAAACGCCTCATCTTTTGATAGCTGGAGCGACAGGATCCGGTAAATCTGTTTGTATCAATACAATAGTAATGTCTATTTTAATGAACAACTCTCCTGATTTAGTTAAGCTTATTATGATAGACCCTAAAAAAGTAGAGCTAACACAATACAGCCCACTACCTCATATGATAGCTCCGGTAGTAACAGAACCTCATGGAGCATATTCTGCACTTCACTTTCTTGTTAAAGAAATGCAAACACGTTATGACATTTTAAAACTTTTGAAACTTCGTAACATAACAGCTTTTAACCAAAGAAAAATAGATAAACAGTTCGAAGCTTCTTTAAACATCCCCATACCAGTAAAAATGCCACTTATAGTAGCTATAATCGACGAATTTGCTGATCTTATGATGGTGTCTAGCACAGACATTGAAACTCCAATAGCTAGAATAGCACAAATGGCAAGAGCCATCGGGATTCATTTAATATTAGCAACACAAAGACCATCTAGAGAAGTTATTACAGGCATAATCAAAGCAAACTTCCCATCTAGAATAGCTTTCAAAGTAGCTAGTAGAATAAACTCTCAAATTATTCTAGATGAAGTAGGAGCAGAATCTTTATTAGGAAACGGAGACCTTCTTTTCATGCCTCCTGGAGCCTCTCATTTAGTAAGAGCACAAGGTGCATATATAAGTGATGAAGAGATAAATAAAACGATAGAAACCATCTGCAAGAAATATCCAACAGATTATCTCATTCAATCATTTGACAACATGAAAATAGAAAATTCTAAAGAGCAAAGTTCATCAGGAAGAGATAGTTTATATGACCAAGCTCTTATGATAGTGCTTCAACATCGTAATGCTTCCACTACCTTTTTACAAAGAAAACTAAAAATAGGTTATGCAAGAGCTGCAAGCTTAATGGACGAGCTTGAAGAGAATTCTATTATAGGACCTCAAGAAGGTAGCAAGTCTAGAAGAATACTATCCGACAATGACCCTTCCTTATTTTCTCAAGACTAAAATTACTCAGATATTTCACCTAAAAATTGTTGTGCTTGATCATAATGATTACTAATGTCCAATCTACTATAAAGATTATCAAAATGTTGATTGAATGGAGTCTCTTCATCAGAACTTTCGGCTTTTAGGTACCCTTTAAATTCCTGAATATTATCCTTATTTACAAACAAGGATAATTCTTTTTTCGCCCACCATGAATTTATAGAACCTATTCCACTATAAATATAATCTCCACCTTTCTTATAAACAAGACTTGTCATAAAGCCCACAATAGTAAAAACAGCAATAACAACAGGTTCAATAATAAGCTTAAATACAGAACTAAAGAACAAAATAAATTTTTTCCATAAAGCCAGATCTATCTTTGAATTATATAATTTAATAAAAGGAGAAGCTATTAAAGTAAGAACTAAAAGAATAAATCTTCCCGCAGCAACGAAAAGATTTTTAACTACCCCCATTGCAATCAATGCAACATTACCTACCGGTATAACAAGTATATTCTTCACATACCCTTTAATCTTTTTCAAGATAGAATATGACGCATATTTATTAAACTCGTTATCAAAATAATATTTATAAGACTTAAAAAGTCCATAATCAAGCCATAAGTCTGCAATTTTTTTATGAGTTTTTATTTGTTTTTTGATGTATTCACCAAAATCTCCCTTATCAGGAAAAGATCTAACTGATGCATCATAAACACTATCAACAGCTCTGGCTGTTTCTATAACTTGTGATTTAGAATCTTCTATTTTTGTACAAACTTCTTGTAATTTTGCAATAATAATTTTCTTATCTTCTTCAGACAAACTTGGATTAGAAAGTTGAGCTATAACGTTTTCAATAGAATCTTTTGATTGATCAAGCTTTTTTACAGCAGCATCCATACCAGAACCTGGCGATGCATCAAAATGTTCAGTGCCTGACAAAGAGGCAGGGACTGAGATAAAAAGATTTCCTATTGAACCACTCATATTATTTATTACTATAATTAAATATTATTACATCAATTATAACATAAATTAAAATTTAATTATATTAGCTAACACATTTAAAATTTTAAGTATATAATACTTAAAATTTTATTTTACCAGAAATCTCATCCTGATGAGCAAAAGATATATCAATATTTTTATTTTCTCTTTTTAAAAAATTTTCTATACATTTTTTAGCAGTATTAGGGTTGTTGCATTCTGAAGAAAGATGAGCTAAAAATACATGTTTTAAACCAGGATGATACACCTGAGATAGCAAATAAGCACATTCATCGTTAGAAAGATGCCCTTGTCTTCCTAAGACCCTCTGTTTGTACATCATAGGTCTATTAGAAGCGTGAACCAAATCAACTTGATGATTAGCTTCTAAATATAAATAATCACAATCTTGCAATTGTTTGACAACCAAAGAAGAAACATACCCAAGGTCAGAGCAAAAACCAAGTTTTAAACCATGAGTCCATATTATAAAACCTACAGGATCTAAAGTATCATGCAATATGCTAAAAGGAAATATCTTCAAATCTTTATACTCAAATAGCTCTTGCGTTGTAAAAATCTTAAAGTCAGCTGAAAGATGTAAATTATTATAAATACCTTTAGCTGTTTCTGAATTTGCAAAAACAGGAATATTATATTTATTCGATAGAACTTTTAAACCTTCGATATGATCTAAATGTTCATGAGTTATTAAAACAGCATTGATCTCACTTATATCAACACCTATTTGATCTAGTCTTAATTTGATCTGTTTTCCGCTTATGCCTGCATCAATTAATATCTTCGTTTCTTTAGTTCCAAGATATATCGAATTACCTTTTGAGCCAGATGCCAAAGGACAAAATCCTATCATGTTATTGCCTATTTTTAATTTAAGATAATCAAAATAACATATTTTTTATTTGCCAGTCTAAATTAAAAGTCGAATTGTTGGTTTGTAATTTGATTTATTTTTTTTCTATTGGTTGTTACCATACATGATCTTTAAATCTTTAATAGGAGTTTAATATGTCCGGAGACAGCTATCATGTCAGTTTACGCTCATCAACAACTGATTTTTCAACATTTGCTAAAAAAGAATTGAATTATTTAGAAAGAAAATTCTCTTCTGTAGTAGATCTTGTAAAAGAGCCTTTAAACGGTTTGAGAATTTTGACAATAGGAGCAGAAAGAACTCAAAAACTTTTTCAAGAAGTGAAAGATGAAACAGCAGAAATGCAACAATTAATTTCTGATCTTAAAGTAGAAAATCCTGAGTTAAAGAAGTCTTTGAAAGGTCTAAATGAAAAGTATTCTAAACTTGAAAACACTTTAACCTCCATGAAAGAGCCTTTTAATACGTTAGTAAAAGAAGTGAAAATATGTGGCACCAATGCTCTTTTACTAAAAAAGTTACAAGAAATACGTGAACACATACCTACCGTAGACGATATCAGATATGGTACTTTCGAAAAAAAGAGTGCTACTATTCTTAAAAACACAAAACAAGCTAGAGAATTAACTGATATATTAGAAGAAAATGGAGTTAGTAAAGAAGATATAGATATGTATAGAGATTGTGTTAGTGATATTGAAGAAGAGATTATTAATTTACAAGAAAACCTCAGAAAAAGCTATTTGATATAAATTATTATTAATTTTCTAAACAGATTTAATAAAGGCTATTATTTATACAAACATATTTTTCTATTTGACAAATTTTCACTTTATCAAAAGAATGAAAATTATAAGGAGGAAGTTATGTTAAAGCGTAAGCTTTTTTGTGAAATTGATAAAACAATAGATCAAATCATCACAAATACAGAAGCTATAAATCTGATAGATAAAGATGATCTTGAATTAGAAGAAATAGAAGGGTTTAATAAAACTCAAGAAAGTTTGATAGCACATTTATACTATATAGAAAAAAAAGCTCAAGAAAGTAATATCAAATTAAATGAACCTCTACATATCACCTTAAAAACTAAACTAAAAAATTCTAAGTTAAAAAAGAACCCTATTAAAATAAGAAAGATAAGAAAACCTAAAAAAAGTACAGCTGTTTAATAGCTTCTTCAAGGTCTTCTTTTTGAGGCAATGCCGCATCTTCTAAATCTTTACAATATGAAATAGGACAGTCTAAACCACAGACTCTTTTAATAGGAGCTTCTAAATATTTAAAAGCTCTTTCATTAATTTGAGCAACAAGCTCAGCTCCAAATCCACATGTTTTTGCAGCTTCATGAGCTATAACAACTTTACCTGTTTTTTTTACAGAATTTATTATTGTATCCATATCAAGAGGAGAAAGTGTTCTTAAATCAACAACTTCTACAGAAATATTATCATCTTTTAACTTCTCAGCTATTTCATATCCCATAACTATCATCATTCCCCATCCGATAAAAGTAATATCACTGCCTTCTTTTACAATCTTCGCTCTGCCAAACTCTAAATATTCATTTGAAGAAGGTTCTTTCCTTGCACAGAACACTCTTTGACGATAAAGAGCTTTATGCTCTAAAAAAATAACCGGATTAGGATCTTTTATTGCTGTCTTTAAAAGCCTTTTTGCATCTGAAGAGTTAGAAGGAATAACGACTTTAAGACCAGGAATATGTGTTAAAACAGATTCTATACTTTGAGAGTGATAAGGGCCTCCCTGAATATACCCTCCATAAGGTATTCTGACAACAATAGGACAATTCCATTCACCGTTTGATCTATAATGATAAGAAGAAAGTTCATTTACGAGTTGATTAATACCTGTCCATAAATAATCTAAAAATTGTATTTCAACAACAGGTTTATGATACCCATCTAAAGAAAGACCTATTGCAGTTCCAATAATCGTAGATTCAGCTAAAGGTGAGTTAAAGCATCTGCTTTCTGTAAACATGTCAGTAAGGCCTCTTGTAACGCCAAACACCCCACCTTTCCCCTTAGCAACGTCTTGTCCATAAACAATAATACCTTTATCTAAAGCCATCTCTTCTTTTAAGGTGTGATTTAAAGCATCTACCATAACAACAGACTCTTTTTCAGGTTCAGCATCTACTACTTGATTATCAGGAAGATCAAAGTCCTTATAAATATTTTTTAAAATAGATTCTTTCTTAGGAAAAGGAATTTTTTCCGCTTTTTTTACACTCTCTTCTATTTCTAAAATAATTTCTTTTTTAAGGTTTTCAATTTCATCTTTAGAAATAATATTTTCTTCTAAAACTTTTCTCTCAAATTTAAAAAAAGGATCTTTTTCTTTTTCTTTGAGTATAATAGCTTCACTTTTGTATTTAGAAGGATCGTCACTAATAGTATGAGGTCCAAGCCTTACAACCTTAGCGACAATTAAAGAAGGTCCTTTTTTCTCTCTCGCTCTTGAGGTTGCTTTTTCCATAGCACAAGATATTTCTTCATAATCTGTTCCATCTACGTCAAAAACCTCTAAACCTTCATATCCTGAGGCTATCTTTGCAAAATTATCACCAGCTGTTTGCTCTTTTCTAGTAGTAGATATAGCCCATCCATTATCTTGAATAACTATAACAAGAGGAAGTTTATGAATAGATGCAAAGTTTAAAGTTTCATGAAAATCACCTTGAGAAGTAGATCCTTCTCCACCTGACACATAAACGATCTCATCACTATTTCTTAAAGCTATACCTTTAGCAACACCGGCAGCTTGCAGATATTGAGAACCTACAACACTTGATTGACAAGGAATTTTCATCTCTTTATGAGAAAAATGATCTAACATCATTCTACCCCCTGAATGATGAGAAACTTCCCTACTTAAAAAAGCTCCTATTATATCAACAAGATCAACTCCATATCCAATAGCGAAGGATCTGTCTCGATAATAAGGAAGAGCCCAATCTTTTTTAGGAACAAAATACTCTGATGCAACAATACCGACAAGTTCATGACCACAGTTAGAAATATAAAAACTACTACCTTTATTTTGTTTAACTAGCTTTTCCATTTTTTGGTCTAAAAAACGGGCTAAATACATTTTTTTTAAAATAGTTAAACTATTTTTTTTAGTGATAGTTTTTTTTAAATTTTTTAAAATATCTTTTGAATCAGCACCGGTAGGAGCTTTAAAAGTCATGACAAGCCTCAAGATATATTACTTAATATACCAATTTAACAAAAAATACACTTTAATTTAAGAAAATAAAACTAAATATATAAATAAATTATTCTTTATTATCTTTTGGCTTTTTAATTTGACTAACTTTTTTAATAGAAAAACGTTTTCTTTTCTGCCCCACATACTCACCTTCTTTATCTTTTTTACCGATAAGATATTCTTGAATAGCAGAATCGACTTTTTCATCTTTTTCTTGGCCTAAAGTCTTAATTTGTTTTTTATCAGACAATTTGGTTTTGGCAACAGGCAAGACTCCTTTTTCTTTGCCCACCTCTTTTTCTGCTCCAGTTAGTTTTTTAGATAGACTTTGCAATGACTCCAATCTTTTTGACAACGCTTCTAATTTCTCATCTACTTTTATTTTAGTAGTACCTCTTAATGAAGCCAATAGCTGCTCTTCTGTTTCGAATTTAGCTGAAAATGTAACAGAAGTTGCTGATGTAATATCAGGAATATATAAAAACGGTCTTAAATATTTAGGCACTGTTGTATATATATCTATAGTAAATTGAGGTTCCATTTCAATTTTTGCAGCCTGTTTTGGAGGACGGCCTCTTTTAGGACGAGGATTTAAAGCTTCATTCGAATAATAGGTTTTCGCTTTTGCTACTAAAAGCTCCCTAGAGTTAGAAATATCTTTAGGAACTTTTGCTTCAAATAAAGTTCTTTTTAACTTTTCCACAACACTTTGACTTAAAGGCAGATCTTCCTCAAAAACAAAAGAAACACCAAAAGATCGAAGCCATTCGATTACTCTAATTCTTGATCTCTCTTGATAATACTGCTGCCATTTTTCTAATTCTGTTAAATGATCATAAATAAATTCTAGAAAATTCTCTCTAGAGTCTTTTGATGCAATAATATCTAATAGTTTTTCTTTAGTATCGATATCATAAACTTTTTCTTGAACAAAACCTTCCATAAATTTTTTAACTTCAAAAAAAGTCATTTTAGGAACAAGACAATATCTTTCTTTGTTTTGTAAAAGTTCTTTTTCCATCAAGGCAACTTCTTCGGTATCTCTATCCAAATCAGCATAAATTAAAAAGCCTTCGACTTTATCTAAAAAAAAGTCTCTTTCATCATCTGATTTGGCGAAAGAATCCATCAATCGATGGTAACGAAGAATAAGTGGTATTTGAGCTTTAGGGAAGTTTTGCATAATATACTTTTAACTTAATACGTAAATATAAATAATATAGTAACAAAAGAAAAAGTGCTTTGCAAGAAAAAGCAAATTTATTGAAAATTTTTCGATTTTTTGGCATTTTAATAACACTTTTACACGTTTAGAATCTTAAAAATTTTATTGAGGCAAAAATGCTTAACATTAAGCTTATTAGGGAAAACCCAGAAGAAATAGAGAAAAAATTAAAGACAAAACAAGATGATATTCAATTCAAAGAAATTCTTGAATTAGATAGTGAAGTAAGAAATTTACAAGCTCAAGTAGAAGCCCTTAAAGCTAAAAAAAATTATGTATCGAAAGAGATAGGAGAAAAAATAAGAAAAAAAGAAGATGTCTCTAATATAAAAGATCAAATGGGCAAATTGTCTGATGAAATAATAAAATTAGACAATCAATTAAAAAATTCAGAAAAACAAAGAGAAGATCTTTTATCTTATCTTCCTAATATACCTTTCAACGAGATTCCTGTTTCCGATGATCCTAAAGACAATGTCTGTATAAAAGAATACAAAGAAAAACAAGAATTTAACTTTCCTTTTAAAAATCATTTAGAGCTTAACGAAAAACTGAATCTTTTTGATTTTAAAAACAGTGCTAAAATATCTGGAGCCAACTGGCCTTTATACACCTCTAAAGGTGCTAAACTAGAATGGGCCCTATTAAACTACATGATAGACATTCATATCAAAAATGGATTTAACTTTATCCTCCCCCCTCTTCTTGTTAAAGAAGATATTATGTATGGATCAGGACAACTTCCTAAATTTAAAGACCAGCTTTTTAAAATTAAAGATGATGATTACAATCTTCATTTGATTCCAACAGCTGAAGTTGTATTAAACGGTCTTCATTATAATGAAATTATCCCTAAAGAAAAACTTCCTTTAAAATACGTAAGTTATACACCTTGTTTTAGAAGAGAAGCCGGAGCTGCAGGAAAACAGGAACGCGGCCTTATAAGAATGCATCAATTCAACAAAGTAGAAATGTTTTGCTTAACTACTCCCGATACAAGCAACAACATGTTTGATGAGATGATAAGAAGCGCAGAAGAAGTTCTACAAGGATTGGAGCTTCATTATCGCAACATGCTTCTTGTGACAAAAGACATGTCATTTGCTTCTGCAAAAACCATTGACATAGAAGTTTGGCTACCAGGGCAAGACAGATATTATGAAGTATCATCAGTATCAAATTGTACTGATTTCCAAGCAAGACGTTCTTTAATTAGATCTAAAGAAAAAGAAGAAAAGCCGGAACTGGTACATACTTTAAATGGATCAGGAGTTGCAACATCCAGACTTATGGTTGCTCTTTTAGAAAACAATCAAAAAGAAGATGGGACAATAATTATCCCCAAAGCTTTGCAAAAATACTATCACGATGATTTAATCAAACCTAACAGCATTTAAAAGCTCTTACTATTAATAACTTATAAATAAAAATCAGCAATCTAAATAATGGATTGCTAATAATTCTTCTTGTTATTATAATTCGTAATATATTGTTTATATGAAAAAGAGCGACTATGCAAAACCTGTTTTGTAAAAGACAATCAAAAAAAGATAAAGAGACTTCTATACTTCTAGGAGTTGTAGATCTTTATATAAAAAAAGGAACCCCTATTGGTTCTAACACTTTAAAAGAAAATGGATTCAGCCACTTGAGTTCAGCAACAATAAGAAATTATTTTGCTCAACTAGAAAAAAAAGGGTTTCTACATCAACAACACACTTCAGGAGGAAGAACTCCAACAACTGCAGCTTTTCGCAAATACGTCGACTCTATATCAGATAAAATAAATATTTCAAAAAAACAAAAAGATCTAATAACAAAAGAATTTAAAACAGAAAACAATAAAGTATCTTCTTACATACAACAAACCGCAGACAAACTAAGTGAAATAACCAAATTAACAGTTTTCATATCATCCCCTAGATTTGATCAAGATTTCATTCAGGATGTTAAATTACTAAGACTTGATAGCGAGCAGCTATTAGCTGTGATTATTACTAATTTTGGAGTAATCAAAACTGAAATCCTAATTACGAAAAACCCCTTAGAAGAAAGTAACATAAAACAAATAGAAGCTTTCTTTTTATGGAGACTCAGCAAAAAAGACAATCCCAATATAAATGAATCTCTTTTAAAATGTGCTCAAAGACTCTACAACGAGTTAATGGTCAGATATTTTGTTGGTTATGCTAACTATCCTATGGTAGATGTATATAAAACAGGTCTTTCTAAATTACTTTCATATAACGAATTTAAAGATCCTACATCTTTAGCATATGGACTTGGCCTTTTAGAAAATCCCGTGTTTTTACAGCTTTTACTCAATGATGCTACAAATGCAGGAAAAATTCACAGCTACCTAGCAGAAGAAATGCTCCCTTTAGGTATTTCTATTCCACAAGGAGCTATTATAACTATACCTTACAAGATCAATCAAATCATATGTGGGGCTATAGCTGTTTTAGGACCTTTAAGAATACCTTATAAAAATCTATTTGAAATTATGCATGTAGTTACTAAAGAAGTGAGCCACAGCATTACAAACATGGTTTATAAATTTAAATTATCATATAGAAACCCAAGTAATTTCCAAGTAAACATTGAAGCAAAGGCTAAAAATTTACTTGATTACAGCCCCAAAAAAAATCAGGAGTTTTAATGTCGAAGAAACATAAACATCACGAAAAAGAAGAAAAGCTGGAAGAAGAAACACTACAACAACCCCAAGAAACTGAAGAAGACAAATTAAAAAATGAAGTCTTAGAATATAAAAACAAATATTTAAGGGTTTTAGCAGATCTTGAAAACACAAGAAAAAGGATGCAAAAAGAAAAGGATGAAACCATCAAGTACATTATTGAAAATACAATAGCTGAGTTTTTACCTATTTTAGATAACTTTGAAAATGCTTTAAAATTTGCAGAAAATTCATCTGAAGAAGTGCAAAAATGGGCAACAGGTTTTCAAATGATCTTAACTCAGTTTAAAGATATTTTACATAATTACGGAATCATAGCTTTCCATTCCGGTGGTAATCTTTTCGACCCCCATTATCACGAAGCTTTAGAAATCGTGGAAACAGATCAATATCCTGATGGCACAATTATTGAAGAGCTTGCTAAAGGATACAAAAGTGCAAACAGAACCATCAGGCCAGCTAGGGTAAAGGTAGCGAAAGCAATAGCAATCGAAGAAAATTTAAAAAAGGAGTCATTAAAAAATGAGCAATAAAAAAAGAAATATAATAGGTATTGACCTTGGAACCACTAACTCCTGCGTTGCAGTTATGGAAGGTGGTTCAGCAAAAGTAATTGCTAACATTGAAGGTTCAAGAACAACTCCTTCAGTTATATCATATAAAGATTCTGAAAGATTAGTTGGAATTCCAGCCAAAAGACAGGCTGTAACAAATCCTGAAAAAACTATATTTTCTACCAAAAGATTTATTGGTAGAAAATATGATGAAGTTCAATCAGAAATTAAAACAGTACCTTTTAAAGTAACAAAAGGATCAAACGGAGAAGTTGTTTTTGAAGTAAACAATAAAATAATAACTCCAGAAGAAGCTGCAGCACAAATTTTAATAAAAATGAAAGAGACAGCAGAAAGTTATTTAGGTGAAAAAGTAACAGAAGCTGTTATTACAGTGCCGGCGTACTTCAATGATTCACAAAGACAATCAACAAAAGACGCTGGAAAAATTGCAGGTTTAGAAGTCAAAAGAATTATCCCTGAACCAACTGCTGCTGCTTTAGCATATGGTTTTGAAAAACAGCACGAGAAAAAAATAGCAGTCTTTGACCTTGGTGGAGGAACTTTTGATATATCAGTATTAGAAATTGGTGATGGAGTATTCGAAGTACTATCCACTAATGGAGATACACACCTTGGTGGTGATGATTTTGACGAAGTAATCATTCATTGGATGTTAGAAGAGTTCAAAAAAGAAACATCTATTGATCTTTCTCTTGATAAAATGGCTCTTCAACGTTTAAAAGACGCTGCAGAAAAAGCAAAAATAGAACTTTCAGGAACACAATCAACAGAGATTAACCAACCATTTATTACAATGGATGCAAGCGGTCCTAAACATTTAGCTTTAACTCTTACCAGATCAAAACTAGAAAGTTTATGCCATGATCTAATACAAAGAACAAAAGAGCCTTGCTTAAAAGCTATGAAAGATGCTGGAGTAACAGCTAATGATATTAAAGATGTCATCATAGTTGGAGGTATGTCAAGGATGCCAGCTGTTCAAGCAATAGTTAAAGACATCTTTGGTAAAGAAGCTGATAAAGGAGTAAACCCTGACGAAGCTGTTGCCCTAGGAGCGGCTATTCAAGGTGGTATTTTAGGTGGTGAAGTAAAAGACGTTCTTCTTTTAGACGTTGTTCCCCTAACACTTGGTATTGAAACTCTAGGAGGCGTAATGACTCCTCTTATTGAAAGAAATACAACAATACCAACACAAAAAAAACAAACTTTCTCAACAGCTTCTGATAATCAACCTGCTGTTACTATTGTAGTTTTGCAAGGTGAAAGACCTATGGCAAAAGACAACAAAGAGATAGGAAGGTTTGATTTAACAGAAGTACCTCCTGCTCCAAGAGGAATCCCTCAGATTGAAGTTGCATTTGACTTAGACGCTGATGGTATTTTACATGTATCAGCTAAAGATAAACAATCTGGAAAAGAACAGAAAATAAAAATAGAAGCAAAATCTGGACTAACAGAAGATGAAATCAACAAAAAAGTAAAAGAAGCAGAGCAACATTCTGAAGACGATAAAAAAAGAAAAGAAGAGATTGAAATTAGAAATGAAGCTGACACTTTATGTTTTAGAGCAGAAAAGTCTTTAAATGAATTTAAAGACAAGCTTCCTGCTAATATTGTTTCAGATATTCAAGCAAAAGTTGAAAGTCTTAAAACAGCATTAAAAGGAACAGATACAGCTGCTATAAAAACAGCAACTAATCAGCTTCAAGAACACATGCAAAAAATCGGTGAAGAGCTTCAAAAAGCTCAAGCTGCAGCAGGCAATGCCCAACAGCAAGAACAACCAAAAGCACAATCTGAAAATAAAGAAAAACCTGATATAGAAGATGTTGATGCTGAAATCATCGATGAAGATGAAAATAAAAAATAACTAAACTAAAAGAGCCTCTAATAAGAGGCTCTTTTTTTTACCTTATTCCTATTCTTTTTATAATCACTTCAATACAAGACAAGTCTTTTTCAGCAACATCACAAAACTTAACTGCTATATCAAAATCCAGATTCTCCTTATCAAAGAAGCTAAATCACTTATATAATAATTAGATGCTGCTGAATAGGTTCAATTTTCTCTACAAATATGCTAATAAAAAATTCTATCGACTATATCGACCTTAAACTACTAACTATAATTTAAACTGAAAGATAGAGTCTTCTCGACTTCGATTCATCAATAGCCATGTTTATAGACGAAATAGAATCTGCAATATCTTCTATATCGTTAGAAGTAACAATCGAATTAAACAATCTGCTCACTTTTTCTGGTGTACTAACTGAAAATTCTGTTATTCCAGAGCTTAATGACTGCTCAACAAAAGCATTAATGTCATTTAAATATTCATAAATACGAGTACTATTTCTCTTTGGGAAAAATAATTTTAATTCTACAGAGCTATTTTCAAATATAGAAAAACTAAACGCTTTGATAAAATGTGATTTATTTTCTGTAACAAAGTAATAGAAAGAAGAAGGTTTAAAAAATCCTTTCGACAAAGCTGAAACAGAAGCTATTCCAACAGGACGTCTGATAAATGTAACAGACTTAGCTGGATATTTTCCACGGACTTCTTCTTCCTCTATAGGTGAAGTGTAAGAAATAGCCTCCGAAGAATCTTTAGCAGCTCTAAGAGCTCCACACCCATGTCCCATAATTAATTTCCTTTTTTATTATTATTCGTAATAAGTTAATTAATATATTAATACTAATCAAGATAAATTATTATTTAAGAATAAAAGTATTTCATTCGATATTAATAGGTAATTTACCTAAAGCTTTTAATTTACCTTCTAAAATATCAAAACAAGCCTTCTGGACATCTTTATCTTCTTCATAACCTACAATTACACAAGAAAGATCTTTAAAAAATTTTAAAGAATATGGAGTTCCAAAGATAATTAAAATTGTATCGTAACGTTTAGGTATATCATGAATTAGCTCAATATCTTTATCAGAAATAGAATAATTATGCTTATTAGGAAAAATCCCATCTAAAGATACAACAACTAAATCAAACATCTCCCCGTCTTTAAATTCTTTTACATTTTCTTTTTTTAGTAAGTTATTTTTAAAAGAATTAACATTTTCATCTCCTAGCATCAAATAACCAACTTTCTTATTTAAAACATTGTCTAGTAAGTTATGATTACCTTTTACTAAAGTAACAGCCTTTTCAAAAAGTTTCTTTTTTAACTGATATGCATCAGATGAAAAAACAATTTCTTTATCTAATTTAGTGAATCTATCTTTATGTAAATTTAATTTTTCTTTAGCTTTTAAGATCTTTAAAACCCTCTCATCTAGATCTAACATTTCACCTTCATAATAAGCTTTTAAAAGCTTATTAAAAGCTCTTGGGATCTCTTCTTGTAATATTTCATCTATATTAGGAGCTATATGATCACCATATAATAAAAGATCGTTACCTGCCATGTATGAATAGTAAGCTATATCTTCTATAGAAAAATTATCTCTCAGCGCTTTCATATTTAAGGCATCCGTAATAATAAGCCCTTTAAAGTTCATTTTATTTTTTAAGTAATCAAGTATTTTAAAAGATAAAGTTGCCGGATACTTATCATCTAAATTTACAACTTTTATATGAGCTGTCATTATACAGTCAATACCATCTAAAGCCATCTTTTCAAATGGAACAAATTCTATTTCTTTTAAACGCTCAAAAGAATGTTTGATTACTGGCAAATCTTCATGAGAATCTATTTCTGTATCTCCATGACCTGGAAAATGTTTAGCGCAACAAAGAATATTAGAAGATCTCATTCCTTTAGCAATAAGAGAAGCTTTTTTAGCCACTTCTATAGGATCATCTCCAAAAGACCTCATATGAATTCTTGGATTCAAAGGATTGTTGTTTACATCGACAACAGGAGCTAAATTAATATGTCCCCCAACATTTTTGCAATGAGTTCCTATTACCTTCCCTAACTCAAAAAGCAGATTGTCATCTTCAACTGCTCCAAGTGTTAAATTCAAAGGAAAAGAAATACCATCTGTTACTCTCATGCCTATTCCATTTTCCCCGTCCATACAAACGAGCAAAGGATTCTTTGAAATATTTTGCAACGTGTTTAAAAAAGAAACTTGAGCAGCAACATCAGAAGCTTTTACAATCAATCCACCTACATGATATTTCTCTATCACTAAAAGTAAATCATTGTAATGATTATCATTTCTTAAAGGACAAGCAGGAACAATAAATAGTTGGCCTATCTTTTCTTCTACGCTCATATGTTTTAAGGTTTCTTCAGCCCAAGAACCCTCATAAGAAAAAATTACTTTTAAAACGCAGATAAAGAAAAGAAGAAAATATTTCATAAAAAACCTCGAGATTAAAGAAAGAAAATTTAGTTAATTTTCAAATTAATCTCGAGGATAATTGTTTAAAAAAATCCGCCGAAAATTCTAGATATATCCTGATATAGGAAATAGAGGATACCTAGAACTAGCAAGACAAAAAATGGAATAATAATCTTTTCCATTGTTTTAGCTTTTAAAGGCTTTTTAGTTATTAGTTCAACAACAGAAAATAAGATATAACCACCATCTAAAGCAGGTAAAGGCAAAAGATTTACTATACCTAAATTTAAACTAATTATAGCAAGCCAAAACAAAGCTTCTTTAAATCCTAAAGACCATCCGTAATGAACAACCTGAACAATTCCAATAGGTCCTGACATATATTTAGGACTTAAAGATCCTGTCATAAAAGCGCCTAATGTTTTACCTACATCTTTAAAAACATCGACAAACTGCACAAAAGGATTTGGATTATAAGATATTTGCCTATCATGTAAATACATATAAGGAACACCTAAAACTAACCTAGTTTTCGATTTTTCAAGTTGTTGCATAGCAATTTTTTTCTTTACAGGATTTTTCATCTTTTCTATTTCTTTTTTCATCTCAATATATTGTTTTTCAAATTGCTCTTGAAAACCAGCTATCTCAGAAAAAGGTTTCGCTGTAACAGATTGTAAAAGACGTAAATTACCAACCTCTTTTACATCAGAAGAAACTCCTATAGAAGAAATAATAGAAAGTAAATCATTAGGATCAAAATAGCTGTTAAATTCTATGTCGGCTTTTTTCCAAGATATTTTTTCAAGCAAATCAGCTTGATTTTCAACGATTATTAAAGCATTTCTAGTTTGAATATGTTGAAGGATTTCATATCCAAGATTAACTGTTTCTCCATCAACAGCTAATATCTTATCTCCTCTTTTTAAGATATTTTGAAACGTATTAGAATCTTCTTGAACGAAAATCTCTTTAGCTAAGTTGTCATCGACAAAATCTAATCTATTTTCGACTACACAATTTTCATTAAAATAATAAGGCAAACAATACAGATCTTCTAAAGAATCTTTTAAATTAGTTTCATGTTTCCAATCATCATATTGTTCAAGATCCAATCTAGAAAGTCTCAAATCTTGAACTTTCACTTTTGGAACTTTTATATGTAATATATTCTCATCTCTTTGAATAGTCATAAAAGCTATTTCAGAATTAATAATATTATCAAGATGAGACCTAGAAAAAACAAATTCTCCATCTACCCATAATATTCTATCTCCATTTTTCAATTGTTCCATTAAAGCATTAGAAACTTTTTCTTTATTGTTATTTTCATAAATTAAATAACTAGCAGGTGCTGAAGATCCTAAAGTGGACAAGATAACCGAATCTTTAGAATTGTTATCCTTCTTAATAATAGTATCAAAAGGTCTTTTGGTTTTTTTATAAAAGTCATGGTGATATCCCTTAATATCCATTTTATTGCCATTAAGGATTGTGCCATAAATTAAATCTTGAAACCCTTTATAATCTCTATCGTTACATTTAACTATTTCATCACCAGCATTAACAGATCCTTCATATAAAGAAGACTTAGGATCAACCCATCCCATGTAATGGGTATATTCAGAAAAAGATTTAGTCCTACCACCTAAACTCCAAATAAAAGCAAAAGCTATAAAAGCAAAAGCCAAGTTAACAAAAGGACCGCTAAAAGCAACTTTCATTCTAGTTAATGGCTTTTTACCAAAAAAGCCATCTTCAATCTCATATGGCTCTTTATCTCCTTCTTTTTGCATTCCAGCTATTTTTACAAATCCACCAAAAGGAAGGATTCCTATTTGCCATTTAACTCCACTTCTATAAAAGCTGTAAATCGGTTTACCGAACCCAATGGAAAATGTTTCAATCTTCATTTTTGCTCTTTTAGCAGCAAAATAATGTCCCAGTTCATGAATAAATATTAAAAATCCTAGTCCAACAATTGCTAAAATTATGTAAATTATATTTAATATCATTTTCAGTCCTTTTTAACTTTAGATAACTTCTGCTTGTTTTTTTGCCGTTTCATCAACAGCTAATATCGACTCTAAATTTAACATATTTTCAAGTCTATGTGAAGACATTAATTTTTCTAATTTTCTACCAATATCTAACCAAGAGATTTGTCCACTTACAAATCTCTTAACTAACACTTCGTTAGCTGAATTAATAAAACATGGCATACTTTTGCCATATTTGATTGCTTCATAAGCAAGATGTAAGCATATAAATTTATTAATATCCGGTTTAAAAAACTCTAATTTAGAATAGTTCAAGAAATCGAACTCATTTTTCAAAGATATTCTTTTAGGATATGAAAGAGCGTAATTAATAGGAACCTTCATGTCAGGTTTAGACAAATGCGCTAATATAGATCCATCAACATACTCAACAAAGCCATGAATAAGTTGCTCTGGATGAACTATAACTTCAATTTGCGATATAGGAATATTAAACAAATAATATGCTTCTATTACCTCTAAACCTTTATTCATCAAAGTAGAAGAATCTATTGTATTTTTTACTCCCATATTATAGTTAGGATGATTAAGGGCATTTTCTTTTGTAATATTACTTAACATATCAAAAGACCATTTTCTAAAAGGTCCTCCGGAAGCTGTTAATACAATTCTTTTAACTTCTGATTTTTCACCATTTAAACATTGAAAGATTGCGCTATGTTCAGAATCCACAGGAAGCAAAGAAACATTATTCTCCTTTACAAGCTGCATTACAAGCTCCCCTGCAGCCACTAGAACCTCTTTATTAGCCAATCCTATTTGCTTTTTTGCTTTTATAGCTGTTATGGTAGGAACTATCCCAATACTACCTGTCATAGAAGATAAAACAAAATCAACATCAGGATGTGATGCCACTTCATTCAAACCATCTAATTTCGTTACAATTTTTATATTAGGAAGCCTTTTTTGAAGTTCCAAAGCATGCTTTTCTTGATATACAGCTATAATTTTGGGTTTAAAAAAATGAGCTTGTTTTTCTAGCAGATCTATATTAGAACAAGCAGCCAAGGCTTCTACCTTATATTTATCTAAATTATCTTTAATAACTTCCAAACATTGAGACCCGACAGAACCGGTACTCCCTAAAATACATATTTTTTTCATGAAAAACCTTTTTTACAAAAAATATAATAATAAATATCATCACTTAAAAAAAACTATTTTTTCACCTTTACTTAAAAGGCTGTTTAAAAGTTTTAATAAATTTTATTTATTGGTATAAATATTAATATAAATATATTCTGCTAATAAAAAAATTTTAGTCTATTAACTTCCATATAGACGTTTATTAGATTAAACAAAATTAATGTTAATAAAATTGTAAATTACAATACTAAACTCTTGCAATAAAATTTCAACATTCTTTACACTGTCATTAAATAAATTATGAAAAAAATTTTTTGTGTAAATTTAACATTGAAAGAAAAAAGATAAAAAGGTTAAATCAATAACCAAAAAATTATATTAACAGTTTAAGATGTTTTAAAGAATTAATTAACACAAAAACAATAGGAAGGCCTAGATGACTCTAACCGAACAAAACCCTACAATAACACAAAAGCAAAATTTGAAAGATGTAGAAGAAACTATATCAAAAGCTATAAAAAAAGTAGGTGTAAAAAAAGAAAATGAGCTTTGCAAATATCTCCCTGTAACATCTGGAGGATATATGCATCATTTCACTTTGAAAAAAATGAAAAAAAAACAACCTTCTCAATTAGCTATATTGATAAAGAAATTTATCATAAATAACGAAAAACCTAATGTTGTTGCTCCTAAACAAAGAGCTGCAAGAGGATCTAGAAAGCGTAAAGATCAAATAACCTTTACAAGAATGCAACTAGAAAGAATGTTAAACATAGCCCGTTTAGCTGGAGACAAAGAAATTATATCAATTTTAAGCCCTAAAAAATCATTAGCAACATACAAAAGAGAACTTATCCAATCAATTAGACATAACAGAGTAGACGAAGAGCTTTGGAAAGG
>Ga0233447_1001199_pt1 | contig 22947 bp, 20 predicted proteins | sample SI_124_October20_3_FD_183014 | JGI IMG/M metagenome (GOLD analysis project Ga0233447, IMG submission 183014) | Seawater microbial communities from Saanich Inlet, British Columbia, Canada - SI_124_October2016_135_MG | ecosystem: Environmental > Aquatic > Marine > Inlet | place: Canada: British...
CTGGCTTTACGTCGCCAGCAGCACCTACAAAGGATAGGTGTATAATCCAACCAACGAGGCTAAAAGTCTCCATTAGAAACTGTCCGAAAGCTTTGAGGACATACACCACAAGCCCCATCCATAGCTTTGCATCCCCTCCGCCCATCCAGCTTAGTTTCCATGCTATCCAGAAGCTGCCTAAAAGAACATAAATACCGATAGGATGCGGGCTATTGAATATAAGACCAATGATGAAAAGTGGAATCGTCACCCAATTCGGGATACGGGCATGGCGAAGATCGTATAGGGATACAAAAATAGTTAGAGACAGAAGCGCAAGGAGAAAAAACAGATTCATTTACTCAACTCCACTTGATAATTCCAAAAGGCAGAAGGATTGTTGTTGAAATCTGCGTCAGCGGCAAGATAGTCTTGTAGATCAGGAATATCAGTTGGTGTTATTTTTCCTGAAGACAATCCTTCCTCCCAGTCTTCACCATCAAGAAGAAAATAAGAAAGCTCCCACTTTGCCACATAGGGAACACGATTTCCACCCCAAAAAGGCCAAATATCAGAAAGGTAAGGCATCAGATAAGTTGGGGTAACGGGTTGGAAGGAAAGTGTGAGGCGAATTCGTTTCAACTCAAAGAAGGAAGTACCTTCCTCTCTTGGTATTTTCAGAAAGCCTACGGCCTCACTCACAGAGCTACTCGGAAAAGCCCGAATAGAATCAATCCTTTCTTCATCAACATATAAATGGGGAAAGGGAAGAAAAAGGTGGGTATACCAGAAGGGCTCTCCTACCTTACAAATGATGCCTTCTTCACTTACTGATAATTCCATACACGGGGATTCGTCAAGAAAATCGGGCATAACACCTTGATCATGGTCTTTGGATAGATAACCTGATGTGCTAAAAGATAAGAATAAGAATAGCCAAATCGCATTTCTCTGCATTGGGTTGCGGTCTCCTGAGAGGGCATCATACGATAATTAATAGCAAGGTACCCTCAGTGATGGATGCTTTCTCTTGATTATTCCCACACAAGACCACCATTAAAGCGAAAAGCCGCCTGGGTGAGGGGGGCACCCAAGCGACCTTTCAAGCATCAGTATAGACTATTTTCCAAGGGGTGGTCAGCCCGTGCGCAACTTCATTACCAGAGAACATTTTCTTCATACCAAGTGTCTGTGCCACCGCCACAGACCTTACCACCCACTCTTTTTTTACCATCAGATGGAATGGCATCAAAAGAAAAGCGATAGGCATCATCTGGCTTGCAACCATGCCCTTCAGCAAGTTGACCTGTAATCCTCACAGATCTATAGCCCTTGCCTTCGAGGTAGGCTATTGCGCTAAAATCCGGTTCCAACTCTTTCCAGAAAGTGAAGCTACAAAAAAACAGGATGAGAACAGCAAAAGCAATCAGGATTATTTTTTGTCCGTTGCTCATATCTTCACGAAGCCCTTAAATGAAAAGCCACCTGGGTGAGGGGGGCACCCAAGCGACCTTTCAAAGATAAGTATACAATACTTTTCAAAGGGTGGTCGCTTCGTGCGCAATTATTCTTGCCAGCCAATTTGTCCCTGCCCTTCACGTACACCCCAATAAAAGATACTGCCCCAGGAATAAGTACGCGCCCAAAGCGGATTATCTACACGATTGGCATTATCCATCCGCCGGATTTGTACCGAACGATCCCAATAAGCGTCTGGCGCGCCATTATGATCCAAGTCAGCCATCATCGAAGCAGGTAGACCTCGCACAGCCGATGGCGGAATTTCTCCACCAGAAGAGCGACCTTCCCAATCCCATTCTCTGTGCCCAGTAAAATTACCATATGCATCTCTGTGGCAATTTAGTCCGCCACCCCCAGAGCCTTCTACGCACCTGCTTCCCCATTCCAAATAGCGCAAATCCCAATAGAGCCTGTAAGGAGCTCTGGCTGTGCCTTCAAAGAGGGGAAAGTCTGCGGGTAATTCTTCCAACCCGACACTACCTGCTAATGGACCACCTCCAGCCTCAGGGTGAGATGGCAGATCCCAATAGAAAAGCCTTGGATTACCTGTGCTGCCAGCAAGAGGCAAATTGAAGTCACCAATATGTGGCAAGGATACGCTTACTGTACTTTGCGCTGGGCGGAAGGTCAGGGTCAAACGAATATCGCGCCAATCTCCTGGAGCAGGATTTCCAGGACTGCCACCGCCTAAAGCCGCATAATCCAGTCGTCCTGTTCCTGCATTGGTAGGCAAAGCCCCAAGACGAAGAGCTGTATCTTCCCAGCGCACTAAGGTTGCAGGGTAGGGGCGTGCATCCAAAGAAATCACAGGCAATCTCACACTAGCAGTCAGATGCCAATTCCAGGATGTGCCGCAGATTACCCCGCCAGGCGTAACGATCAATTCAGTTGTGCATGGGTTTGGCGGCGGGGTGTATTCGGTTGGGCAGTCGGTTGGAAGTCCAGAGGTATAAGCCGCAAAAATATTGCCCGAACAGGTATCCACAAGTCCACTGGCAGGGATACAGCTACCTGGAGGAGCTGAACTACCCAGCATTGAAAAATAACTCGCGGGGATCAGAATGTCTGAGAAATCAGCTAGAGCTACTTCTGTACAAGGCTCTCTTTCCTCACCACCAGAGCCGCCGTTTCCACCTTCTCCGCCTTCACCACTATTTCCACTTCCACCTGTGGTACAGGTTACGGTATCCGGAGGTGTATAAAAACAATCCCCTGCTCCAGCATGAGCAGGTGCTATTTGGATAAGACTCAAAATCAGCGTAAACATAATCGGCACTAGGAAAATCTTTTTCAAGTTCATGAGGGTCTCCATACAGCCTTCTCCCCTACTCAAGAAAAGCGTTAATTTCATTCAGGATGGCATCGCGTGTGGCGGTATCCGTAGCATCCTGCCAATCATCGGGCAAAGCCTTCATCGCCAGGCCATGGCTTTCTTCCAGCCACGTGTTGTCCCAAAGAGGCAGACCAAAGATAGAGCTTTTCATTTCGCGATCTGCAGAAGCCAGTTCAGTGGTCAAGCCAATTTCTTCATAACCGACACGTCCCCCATCTTCACGCCAGCCCAGCCAGGTCCAACTTTTTTCTTTATAGCCAAAGAGCAGAAAAGTGCGCGAAGCTAAAACTTGCCCATCCCCACCTGTAAAAAGATGCTCTCCCAATTGCATTACCCCATAAGCCGCTTCAGTGTCTTTGGATACTACGCAAATTACATCGTAACCATCTCCCCAATCCTGCTGCTCATTTCCTGCAAAAGTAGATGTCCGAAAACAACCTCGCAAAGCCATCGTTGTAGCTGGCTCACCAGATTGATTGATTGCCCACTGTGCTAAATCAGGTACTTGGGGACTGATAAGCATATGTACAGATAGAGGACCTTTATTATCTGTGAGGATAGTAAGCTCACCTGTTTGCATAGTCATCGGCATAGTAGAAAAGCCTAAAGCTTCTGTTGCCTCTGCCCGACTATATCCTTCATTGATTGCCAAGACCCAAGCTACAGTTCGTTCTAATTTTGTATAAACGCAAGCTGGACTAAGTGATTTGTAATTCTTGCTCAAAGGCATATCCAGCAAAGCCCAATCAGCAGGATCAGAGGGACAGGCTTCCGGGGCATTGGTCGGTGTTGTCTCAGGAATAGCGGTTTTTGTAAGAGGAGCAAAGACAAGTGTTTCTGCAATCTCAGCGGGAGAGAACGCCCAAATACGCCAAAGCGTTGCTCCTCCTGCAAGTAAAAGCAATAGGGTAAATGAGGCGATGGCGATAATTACATAAGTACGTAAGCGCCGTTTGCCAGATAGGTCTGTATAAGTAAAAAAATTCAGCATAGTTTTCCTTTTTATTATTGATCTTCTCTCGTAACCCCATGCGCCAGATACCCAACCGTATTTACAGCGATCCAGTGCTTGGGGAAGAGAAAGCCAGGGGTTTCAATTCCAGCCTGTACCAAACAGCCAGGTCTCCCCTGATAACGCCCGCACTGCACAAAATTCAATTGCAGATAAGAGGGAGCCTGATTGCGAAAATAAATCGCAGCAACCGCATTTCCTTCAGAAGTAGAACGAATGACTCCATTGGGCAAAACTTCTATTTCCTGTGCGCCTGCATGGGCAGCCAGATCGCCAATGCCAACCGCATCCATCACACGCACACTCGTGGTCATATAATCAAGCAACCCCATCAGGAAGACGGCCATCAGGGGCAAGATAATGGCATAGAGCGCAATCGTCTGTCCACGCTCGCGGGGGTTAGTTTTTTTTGATCTCAACGCCATTTTGCTTTCCATGTCTCTGAGCGTGAGATAAATCGTTCCTGGGAACTGCCATTCCCAAAACCAAGCCTGAATAATTCTGGAATTTGCCAAGAGACAGTACAAGCCCCTGGTTCTCCTGGGGCACTTGGCGGTTCTACGCTAACCCTATACTGCACCCCAAAAGTCCCGCTCCACTCAGAACGCAAAGTAGTGTTTGCAATTTGATAAGCATTTTGTGCAGCCCGGACAGCATCAGGAGACTGGCTCAAAAACTGGGCGCAGCCATAAGCAGCGGCGGTTGCGGCGGTACGCGCCCGATGAACAGGAATTAGCGACAAAAAGCCAAAAGCCATCAGCACCAACAAGACAGAAAACATAGCCGCCTCTGCCATTGCTTGTCCCTTCTCCGATCTTCTTGCCTTAGCTCGCATTACTCGAAGCCTCCAGCTGGAGGTGGACCGGGATAGAAACGCCAGAGGCGGAAAACAGACTCACCCTTTTGGGCTTCTATCAAAGTAATCCCAAAAGCCCAGGGTGTTGTCTTTTCTATGGAGATCGTTGAACGCACTCTACGCGGTGCATCTTGACTAGTCGCAACGGCTTCTTGAATATCGGGCCAGAGGATTGTGTCTCTGGCGATGCTGGTGGCTGGCGTGTTATAAGAACCTTCGGCAACGCCCGCGATAAAGACACCCCAATCCGCTGCCGTTGCCCGAAAAGCATAAAAGCCAGCAAAGACCAGGCCAAAAATCAGCAAGGTCATAATGGGAATCATCAAGGCGAATTCTGGCATTGCCTGCCCGCGCTCAGCATTCTTTTTCATCCGATTTTCCCTATGCACCTGATGCCATATTCAGGGCATTGATCCCGGTCTGAAAGGCGTTGATCACCGCTTCTCGAAACTGCGGAATAACAGCCATCGCGATCACACCGATCGCGCCAAAGATCAGGGCATATTCGCCAAAATCCTGCCCGCTTTCATCAGCTAAAAACTTTCTCAATTCATCTAACATCCTTTTCTCCTTTATTGAGTTAATAACAATCTGAGGGGTATATAAACATAAAGAACAAGAGGGTATCTATTCACATGCACAAAAAAAGACTTCCTACAGGAAGCCTTTTTCATCATTAGTTTGTTTATGCTTTTTAGAAAACACTGCCAAGGAAAGGCATCACCATGGATAGCACTAATCCCACCACAGCTGTAACACCAAATAAACCACTACGCCTGCGAACAAGAGCGGCACGTGTCTCGGTAATCTCCAGCACAGTGCGGTGAACTGATTCTCGCAAGGCGGTGACACTGGTTAGGATTGGGCGACTACGCTGGAAGAAATCCAGAATATCGGTTAAAAAAAGGGTCGCATCCACATCGGAAGGATCAGGTAGATGTGCTTGGACAACTTCCACAGCCTCTTCAATATCCTTGATCTCTATCTGAGCTACCAGTAACCCCAACAAATTGCTAAATGTTCCACCGACCGAAGCTGTTCTGCGCAAAGCGTCCTGTACCCCAACGCCAGAAGACAAAAGGGATTCAAGCACAGAAAGCGCAATTAGCATATTATTACGCATGGTTTCTGCACGCGCCTTTGCCATTTTTTCCAAACGAGTATAAGGGCGGCGTAAGCCCAGATAGATATAAAAAGCTGCAAAGAGGGGAGCGGCGATCAACATCCCATTCATCGCCAGTGCCCCAGCCATCAATCCACCAACCAACAAATACTTGCTGAACTCACGAATAGCGACAGCATAGAATTCTCCTGGCGTGTCGTAAGGATAACCAGCTCTGCGAATCAGTCCAACCACATCCAGCATATTTTTGGCATGTTCCGGGTCAAAACGCTTTGGGAAGATGGCAATCAGAACCGCATCCCAGGTAGATCGTCTCTGTGGGATTTTATTTGCATCCTGAAAGGCGCCATCCAAGCGGCTATGGCGAAAAATGCCATATTGAATGGCAGAAATAATTTCAAATACAAAAGCAGCTACGCTGAGCGCACCTAAAAAAGCCAAACCTGTCATAAATTCACACCTCCGTTTTTCAAGAAGATACCAGCTAATCTTTCAAGGTAGTCGCGGCGTGCTCCCCAAAAGTTTAGCCAAAACTCTCTTTTGCGCTTGCGTTCGGCGGATTTCATTCGGTTCACGAGGCACGCAATTCATCAAATCACCACTTCCCGAAGCCCAATCTTTACCGCCAAATTCGTCTGGCCATAGAGGGTAATCGGCTTTACTCCAATTGCGCGGCAGACGATAAACACCCTCACCACGCACAGCCCAGAACCAACTTTCCAAGGCTTCATAGCGCGGACCCCATAGCCCCCAAAGAAGTTGGCGGCGTACTTTCTCGTTTTTTGCAAAATGGAGCTTTCGCGTGCAATCCCGACAAAGAGGGGCAGCATTTTCGGGACGCTTTAGTCGCCAAGCAAGTTCAGGAGGAAGATTTTCACTTGGCAAAACAAAACGCCAGGAAGCATTTTTCCCACAACGAATACAAGCCTTTGAGAAATCTTTTTCCCAAGGTGTCCCTGCCAAGGCCGCGGCAAAAAGCTCATCCTGGAAGGTATTCTCCACATCAAGCATTTGCCTCGATAAACTGATCGCCCCATCCGGGATGCTGATTTGTGCTTCAATGCGGCAATCCAGAATAAAGCCTGCGGAAGCCAATATCTTGCCCCGCTCCCAAGGGGAAAAGTGCTTTTTGATAATTTCCGGGTCTACACGCCCATAGCCACTAATCCCGCACACAGAACGAACGCGTCTGAGATCGGCAACAGAGGCGGCAAAAAGGGCAAAGATCAAATCTTGTATACCCGTATTTGCATCAACACCGCCTTGGGATATGTGTTTATGATGCCCTACCGCTGAGAGAATTTCTGCGATCAAATCTTCATCCATTTGCATGTCTGGAGCCATCTCCACAATTAAATCTGCTGAGGGTAAGGGCACAAACTGCCAAGGCTGTACCACCTTCTCGAAGACGATTTTTGCTTGCTGATCGCCCATCTTCTCCAAAGCCACGATACGCAAAGGTGGACAAAAAAAGGTCTGGAAAAGCCGGCGCGCTTTTGTAGGGTAGATGAAAACAAAAACCTTTTCTCCAAGCCTGCGGCGGAACATCACGCCCAAAGCTTGAGAAAAAGCTGAGCGTAAAAGAATAATTTTTCGCATGATCACATTCCTTTTTCTGAAATCTCACTCGCCAAAAAGGCGCTGCCGTAATTCTTCTTTGGCTTGGTCTTCCAGGGAGCCGAAAGCGGCCAGATAAATATCATCATCTACAGCTTTCCCTTCTAAATCTTTTTCGAGCATGGCTTTGAGTTTATAGGGGGAAAGTTTTGCCAGAGCATTTGCAGGCCAGCCCGGACCACCTCGTGGGGATTCCAAGGTGCGGGCAATCGCATTGGAAACCCCGCTGCTATCGTGCAAACCTGCCCCAGCCGGGGTATAGGCATAAAGTATCCATGCGACAAAAGTCTCTCCATTTGCACCTGCTTTACGCAGCGCGTCACGCTTTTGGGGACTAGCAACATTGATTGCCAACAGATGATTTAAATCCCAATAGGTCATTGATCCCACCCCCGTTTTTTCCTTGTGTCGAGATTTCTTTTTTTCTTGCGGGGGGATTAGAGGGGAGGTTTTTAAAAGAGTTTTAGGGTTCTTTAAAGAGTTAAGGGGTTTAAAGACTCTGCAAGTCGCGTAAAGATCTTCTGAAAAACACGTAAAGATGATACTGAAAGTCGCGTAAAGATCATATGAAAATCGCGTAAAGACGATACTGAAATCCGCGTAAGCTTCTTCATCATTTTCAAGGACAGCCTGCATAATTTCTGGCGGGATATCATTCAACAAAACACGGAAAGTGCGTGGGCTTTGGGTGAAGTTTTTTGCACGCCCTTCATCCAGATTTTTTAGGTAAGCAAGAGTTACAGGATGGCGCAACTTTCCCGGCTCTTTGGCTTTTTTTCCATAGCGACCATTGAACCATTCGTAAACTGTCATCGGGCGGGAGATACCCAACCAATTGGCTATCTCAGCATAACCGCCAGACACGGTGCAAATATCTCGTTGCTCATCCTGCCCCTCATAGCAACGGTCTCGCAGGAGGATATACATCCAGGCTGGACCTGCGCCCAAGTGGGGGAGAATATGTTCTAAGAAAAATAATGAAATCACGATCTGGTCGTTTTGCGGCATGAGATGCATGCGTAGTCTTTCAGCAAAAGCCTCTAGCTGCGAAGCGGGTAACTCCCCTGAGAATAAATACCGCACGATCTCAGCCACATCCATCGGCTTTCCAGATGGGTCATTTTCTTGTTGAGATGCAAATAATTCACTTAGAGGTGTTTCGCAAGAAGCGGCTAAAACCCCAGCAGGACCATCATAGGCTTCAATGCCAGATTGCAACCACTGTGCCAACGAAAACGAATCTGAACCGGTCAAAGGCAGAGTCATCTCAACAGCATATTTTCTTGGTAGACGACGAGGTTGCACACCCTCTGCCCACTCTGGCACAACCGTCTTTGAAGTCACCAATCCAGCCAGTTTCTTCCAGGTTTTCTTTCGTTCAATCCGATTCCAGAAAGTGCGCTCAGTGATCCCACAAAGTGCGGCGATTTGTTTGCCTGAAAAGCGGGCTGTTTTCTGACCAGTGCGCGCACCTTCCGTGTACGCAGCTTGCCGAAAGCCCACATACATCCAGCCCAGATCAGGCCCTAGTTGGCTGAGGTGTTTGCGGAAATAGCCAGGCAAATAAACGGCTCTATCCGGACGCACTACTTGGTAATACAGAGATGAAACTTCCTCGCTTGAGATCGCAATCTCTTTTTCATCAAGCTCCTCTTCATCATCTTGCGACACTTCGCCTTGGGCAACCACAAATGCAACTTGGACAGTCCGATTCATAATCCCGATCAAGAGACGTGAGACCGTGCTCGTTAGCCGGCTTTCCAGCCAGTCACGGGCATAGGCATTGCGCACTGAGATCGTCAGGACATCGTCTTTGAAGTTCACAGCATTGGTATCGCGCACCCAGGTATCAAAAGAAGCACGCGGCATTTCCATTTGTAGTTGTCCCAAAACAATTTTCCAGGCTTTTTGAATATCCATAAAAAGGTCTCTTTTAGCCTACCTTTGTCAGCACAAGGCATGAGCCTGCGCTGCTCCACCTAGGGCTTCCTGTGACTTTGGCGTAGGCGGCAACGTAGACGGGTATGTAGGCGGAGCGTAGACAGTGCGCAGGCGGCACGTTGGCATTGCCGTCTACGTGCGATATTTTTGAAAAAAGTTTTTCAAGATTTTGTCCAGGTATCAAAAATCCCCTTCTTGTGCCAATTTGTATCCAACCACTTTTTCTACAGGCTGGAGAGGGAGATCCCCACTTTCATAGGCTCTCAAGGCAAATTGTAAAAAGGCAGAAACGAGTTCCCCTACTGGGATATCCAGCCCCTTATCAGATGCCAGTATCCCGATCTCATCTTTAAGTTCAGCAGAGAAATTTCGCCAAGTGGTTACTACCCGCCAGGAAGCTTCTTTGCCATCCTTTCTTTTGCCCGCTTTTCCCGCCTTCCGCTTAGACACATCTTTTTTTGGAAAAAGCGTCATTCGCAGGCGTTCAGGGTTCAGGCGTGGGGCAAGATTCAGATCACCACGACTATACGCAATCAGCCCATGCTCCAGCAAGGCACGCGCAACCTCACCCACAGGAACATTCAGTTCTTCTGCAAGTTGACGCACCTGCAAAGCTGCTTGCGGATCAACACCGCGATAGACCACCTTCTCATTCTGGTGCGCTCGCTCCCAATCGCGCTTGCGCTGGCGTGGTTCTGCTACAGGTAAAGAATCGTAAATATCAGGTGGCGTAGCTGGTGCGCTTTCATTTGCTGGAACATCTCCAAAGGGATTTCGTCGATTACCCATATTCCCTCCTAGAATTTCAAAACCTGTTTTGTTAGGCTCATGTACTCTTCGGCAGAACGGCACTTCTCATCATATTCAAAGATGGTCTTCCCCGATGCTGCACATTCTCGCAAAATCGTTGCACGATGAATAGGATCCAATACGCTCTCTCCGAAGCGTTCTTTTAGAGCAGCATTTGTGATCTTACTCTCCCTTGTTTGGGCATCATAGAAGGTTGGAAGAATCCCCAAGAGTGCTCCTTTCCAACCCTTCTTTTGCTGCAAGATGCTCATCATATAAGCGACTTTGCCCACACCTTCCGCAGAAAGAAACTCAGTTGCAGTGGGAACAATCACCAGATCAGATGCCCAGACTGCCCGCTCTTGGATACCACCCACGCTGGGTGCGGTATCGAAAATAATATAATGCAGTCCTTCTTTGAAAAAAGGTTTGAGCGCAGTCCGGATTGAAGAAACCGGCTGGTTCTGGGCATTCAGCACGGTTTGGGCTGCCATCGTCTGTTGATCCCCAGGGTAAAGATAGAGACCATCTCGCCCAGATGAACGCACCCAGGATTGCACAAAACTGCTCTCCTGTGGGGAAGCGCCCATCGTGAGTAGGTAAAAAACACCCGATTCTGGACTACGCCCCAAGGCTGTAGCAGACTGTCCTTGCGGGTCCAGATCGACAAGCAAGACCTGCTTACCTCGCAAGGCAAGTCCATGGGCTAAAGAAACGGCAGTCGTAGTTTTTCCCACACCGCCTTTTTGATTTGCAATGCAAATGATTTTTGTCATTTATTCAATCTCCTATTTAGACAGATACATCCAAAACCAGAAACCAGCCATCAAACCCAAGATAACTGGAACAAAAAACAGAATAGTCCCTAAAAAGATTCCTTCAAGCACTGAACTACTCCCTCTTCTCCATCACAGTCGCCGGTGTCTGCTTCTCCTCAATTGCTGTTGCCTTGAAAGGTTTTGAAGAAGACTTCTTGTTCGGTTCAGATTGCCAACTTAGGATCAAACTGTAAATCTGACCTAATTTTTGGCGTTGCTCCGGGATAAGGCTGTTTATCTTAAGAGATGGTTGGTCGCTCATACAACTCTCCCATCTCCTCAGTGTTGGTCTTGTTAGTTACAGGAACAAAGCCCCTTCTCTCTAATTCCTGACGAATGATCAGAGCTGCCTGGGCTTTCGGCACGCGATATTCTTGATCAGCAAGATTCGCTAAAGCATGTAAGTCCTGATCACGTAAATAGATAATGAGCTTCGGCATTCTTCCTCCTCGGATTGGAATAAAAAAAGAGTGTGCTTTTGAAGCGACACTCTTTTATCAGTCAGGTCTCCGAGAACCCTATGGTTTAATCTACAAGAAGTCTATGGAATTAGATTTCCCCCATACTCATTCGGTTGATCCATCATTCCTATCTACAGCCTTTGCCAAAATCTCTTTACGCCAATCATAAAAGGTCGCAGGCGGCACATTCGGCATACCTGTTGGCGTTGAACCAAAACGCTCTTCAAGAAACTCGACCAAGGTATAAGGAAAACTTGGCCCACGATTCTCCCATGCTAAAACCACGTTACGTATGATCTTGTCAGGATATCTCCTGTGTCTGCCGCGACGTTTAGGTCTACGGATTGCTGCCAAAATCTCCTCGTCTACCGGCACAGATTGTGCTTCTGCGCTCGTGACGACAGCTTTCTCTAAGTGCTCTCTTGCGGTCAAGCTGACCAGGGAAAATATCCAAGGAAAAGCGCGCGACAAGCGATTAAAGAAAAAATTATTTCTTTTCGCTATCCAAATCAGCCCCCAAGATAAAAGCATACCCGCGAAGAAGAGACCCAAAAGAACGATTACAATTCCCGCAATCGCAGCCACAATCAACTTATCGTCCAAGGTCGCATCCATATAATAGTAAAGTTTACCCAGCGCGAGAGACAAGAGAAAAAGAAGTGCGATAAATGTGAGGTAGAAAAACGTTTTTCTTTCATGCATAAAAATCACCTGCCTTAAAAAGATACCGTATTTTACTAGATTGGACATCAAATGAAAACCGCAGACCAACCCATGCTCAGGTTATAATATCAACATGGAAGATTGGCTCACAACGTATCAGGCTGCTGAACTCAGCGGCTATAATCCGGACTATATCCGACAACTCATCCGTGCCGAAAATATTTTAGGACGGAAATGGGGGCCATCGTGGCAGGTAAATCGAAATTCCCTTGAGCGCTATCTCCAAAAAGCTGCAAAGAAAGGGAAGCGACCTGGGCCAAAGCATCGCGCTGATGCAAAAAGACGATAGCATCTTTGCCCTCCACTATTGGATTCTTAGACAGAACTTATAAACGGACTATTTGGGTGGGATATAATCGTTTTATTACTCAATACAACCTAAACGGATTTCCCTCCTATGTCTAACCTTTTAGCAAACGCTACCTCTCCTTACCTGCTCCAACATGCTGATAATCCTGTCCACTGGCACGAGTGGAATGATGAATCCATCGCCAAAGCAAAAGATGAAGACAAGCCCATTTTTCTCTCTATCGGTTACGCGGCTTGTCACTGGTGCCACGTCATGGCACACGAATCCTTTGAAAACGAAGAAACTGCCGCCATTATGAACGAGCATTTCATCAATATCAAAGTAGATCGCGAAGAACGCCCCGATATCGACAGCATCTATATGAAAGCCGTTGTCGCGCTCACCCATCAGGGTGGTTGGCCTATGTCGGTTTTTCTCACGCCCGATTTACACCCATTTTATGGCGGCACTTATTTTCCCCCTGAGCCGCGCTATCAAATGCCATCTTTCCCACAACTTTTACTCGGGATCGCCGCATCCTGGAGCGATGACCGTAAAAATATTGACCTTGCCGGGGAGCAACTCACCGCCCAACTCCAAACCGAAGCAGGAATGACTAGTAATCAAAAAAGTATCACGCCCGAACTGGTCCAAACTGCCCGGGAGCGACTGACGGAGGTCTATGATTGGCAAGACGGTGGCTGGGGGGCTGCGCCTAAATTCCCACAGGCAATGACCATCGATTTCCTGCTACGTGAGACTGAAGCCCATGCGGAAAAATCCCCCGCCCTGCACGCTCTCGACGCCATGGCACGCGGCGGTATCTACGATGTGGTTGGTGGCGGCTTTGCGCGTTACAGCACTGATGCTAAATGGTTTCTGCCGCATTTTGAAAAGATGGCTTACGATAATGCACTGCTTGCCCGCGCCTATCTACACGCTTGGCAAATCACAGAAAAACCCCATTACCGCCAGATCTGCGAAGAAACACTTCGCTTTTTTTCGCGTGAAATGCGCGATGAACAAGGCGGATTTTACTCATCACTTGATGCCGACTCCGAAGGTGTTGAGGGCAAATTTTACGTTTGGACAAAAGAAGAGCTTGAAAGCGTCTTGAAAGATGACTATACGTTATTTGAGGCAGCGTATGGGATCACCGCACAAGGAAATTGGGAAGGGAAAATCGTATTGCAACGTACATTGGATGATAAAACCCTTGCCGCCCGCTTCGCGCTTGCACCAGAAGAGATTCCCACAAAATTAGCAAAATGCCATCAAGATCTATTGGTTGTACGAGACAAACGCATCCGCCCCGGCACAGATGACAAAGTCCTGACCGAGTGGAACGGGCTCATGCTAATCGCTTTTGCTGAGGCAGCACGTGCCTTCAACAATAAAAATTATCTGGAAATCGCTCAAAAGAACGCTGACTTCCTACTCACCGCCCTGCGCCCAGACGGCCAACTACGTCGCGCATGGCGCCAGGGACAAGTCGGTAGCGAAGTCTTTTTAGCAGACTATGCCGCGCTTATCCTTGGACTTCTTGAAGTCTACCAAACCGACTTCAACAACCGCTGGTTTGTCGCTGCCAATGAGTTGGCGGATGAGATGATCGAAAAATTCAGCGATCCTGAAGGTGGATTTTTTGATACCACACAAGAAGCAGCTGGAAGCTCATCACTGCCCATTCGCCCTAAAGAATTACAGGATAATGCTATACCGTCAGGGAATGCTCTAGCAGTTGAAGCCTTGCTCAAGCTGGACGCCTTCACGGGGAATGCTGATTATCGCCAGCAAGCAGAAGAATCGCTAGGGCTTGTGAGCGAATTTGCAACCATGTATCCAAGCGCCTTTGCCCAATGGTTATCAGGCGCAGATTTTGCACTTCAACATATCAAGCAAATTGCTATTATTGGAGACCTTGATAGCGATGGAACACAGGCACTTATTGAAGAAATGCGGTTAAAATATCGACCAAATACAGTCTTGGCAGCAACACCACATCCTATCCCCGAAGATGCGCCGGCTTTATTAAACAACAGAACACTCAAAAACGATCTGCCAACAGCTTATGTATGCGAAGGTTTCGCTTGTAAACTTCCAGTAAATACTGTAAAAGAGTTACGTGGACAATTAGATCATTAACAAGTCGAATACAACAGATGAGTTTTTATTTTAAAGCATCAACACCCGGGAATCATAAGTTTACTTACACGATAGATAGCTCGTCGGTCTCATAACCCGGAGGTCGCAGGTTCGAGTCCTGTCCCCGCTACTAGAATATAAGAAACCGCAAACACATGATGTTGAGCGGTTTCTTGTTGTTTATGCACTGATTTAAGAGATAAAGTGTTGAAAATAAGGATTATTTATTAAAAATCGGTTCGAGTCCTTTACCTTGTTAACAAGGTTTTCGATTCCAATACTACCTCTCAAATAACACAATGAGTGTCTTTTTTGTTCAGGTCCATGTTTTAAAACAGTAGCTTCCAACCCTAGGGTCACAGAATACAGCTTTGTAATGAAACTTAGATTACCTGGCTCATGGCAATCTAACATTTTCTTCTTTCATCACGATATCTAGCACATCCCAGCTTTTTTGATCCATCAGTTCGATAAAGGCGCGGCGGAAGAGTAAGGTCACTGATACTTCCGAAGTTTCTGAAACTTCGGAAGTATTAAATATATAGGTCGTCGTATCACTTCCCAGCGCCGGGATGCGGTTATCACTGACTATGCGGGTGGGATTCCAATATGCACCACTCGGGGAGATTTCTGTCCACAGTTCCATCAGGATTTTGGCATAAGCTGTACCCGGCGCGCCAGAAAAATATCCATCATCGTATTCGCCAACGCCACCCCACTCTGGCACAACAGGTCCTTTGAGTTGTTGGAGCTTTTCACCATTTTCATCTATAACTTCCACTAGCAAGATGAGATGCCGGAGTGGCGAATCGGTGGGGATGTGATGCCCCGTCTGGTCGTTTATAAGTTCTACTTCAACGATAACCTTGTCGTCTTCTCGATGCGTATCTACGTTCATTGTGACAGCATTTTGGAGGAATCCCTCGTCCGCAGCACCAGGTATACGATGACTGAAGATCGTAGATGGATCGCGCGCCTGTCCACCTGCTTCCGGGAGAGCAAAATGTGTCACACCCACAGGTGGCATGTGACAATCCTGACAGGTCTGTCCAGTTTCTGGATCGCTATACGGACTTTCCAGCCATTCTCCAAAAGAATTATAGATCACTGTATCCCAGAAAACACCAAAATGACATGGCGCGCAAAATTGACTTTGCTGCTGCAAAGGAGAATACGTATCTTCTCCAGGAGCAACATCATCCAACGGCCCGGCGAAGAACTGGTGTCCTTCAGGCGGGCGGCGGAATTCAAATGATAGAACCCCAGGCATATTTAGGTAGGGCAGGCCAGAGGCTGGATCGAGTTTTAAATCCCAGATTTTGTGGCAGAAATCGCAGGAAACTCCCTCGGTCTCTACCCCGGTCAAGTAAGTGGGGTCCACGCCATAAGCATCGTCTACCGCTGCGAGGGGTGTATGGCAGGCTCCACAATTGCCAGCCGTATCAAGAAAGTCAAGCTTGTAGCCGGGGCCGTAATAGGGCTGGTTTAGATCAGGGCGCAAGGGGAAGGAGCCATAGTCGCGGCTGTAGCCATAACTTGTGGGCGGGCTTTGATTGCCTTGCACGTCCGTGCCAGCATACATAGTCAGAAAGCGTGGATTGACAGCAGCTTGCGAATGGGCGTCCAGCAGCCATTCATCTACAGGGAGCGTGAAGGAGATGTCTGTTTTCACATTACTGTGACACTCGGCGCAGCCCTGATCTTCGCCTTCACCAGCATGAAAAGTGGATGGCAGCCAAGCATAATCAGAATTGTCCGTGTCATGGTGCGCATACAGAATGATTTCAATATCCTGTGAGCCCGGCATGACATCTTCAGCACCAACGATGTAGTAGCCGGACTTCCATGCTGTGACAGTTATAACCTCGTTTGAAGCCAATCCGGAAAGTGTGAAGTTACCATCCGCATCGGTAATAGCGTGGGTTTCCGTCGTTTGTACTCGCACTACCGCGCCTGCCACCGGACCGTTTTCATCGTGTACTGTACCAGAGATCGTATCCGGTGCTTGAACAGGGCGGCAGGATACTAGCATGAAAACAAGGAATGCAGTACAAGCCCCAAAGCGCAAGATGTATTGCTTATTATGCAACATCACCTTATCTTCTTCGCCGCAAAACCCAGGCTGCACCGACCAATGCAATTGGGGCAAGTCCGCCCAAACACGGTAAAGCAGGTTTTTGCGCCGGTTCGCTATTGTTTGTTTCAGCAGTGTGGCCATCAGATAGAGGGGGAGCACCATTCAAATCTAATCGCAATACACCGTCTTCGTTTGTACCCACGTAAAGATGCTGCCCATCGGATGAGATTGCGAGACTCCTCGCCGCGCGAGAATGTAAGCCATTATTGATCCTAGTCCAGGTACTTCCGCCATCCATAGACTTATATACACCACTGAACAAATCACTCGCAAAGACCACCTGAGAATTCGTTGGGTCAAAGACAATATCGTGAATAGAGCCATTGGGTTCAAGGCCAGCACTGCTATGTTGCCAAGTTGTGCCACCATCCGCACTGCGATAAATTCCATCTCGGTCGGCCCCAACCAAGATTTGTTGTAAATCAGACGGATTAATTGCCACCGCGTGAATTTTTTTGTTACCCAATTCACCTGCAATTAATACCCAATTCTCGCCACCATCCAATGAATTGAATAATCCGGCTTCTGTAGCAGCATATGCAAGATTTGCATCGCCATAATCGACTGCGATATCGAAAATATTTACTTGGCTAATTTGGTTATCATCGGATAAGCGCCAAGAAGCACCACCATCACTGGATAGTACTATCCCTACCTGAGTAGTTTCACAAATCGGTTCGTGGTTAAGAAAACAATTTTCATGTCCGAAGCCGATATAAACTTTTTGTGCATCAGATGGTGCAAAAACAATTACAGGCGCAGCTGGGTGGAGGATGTCTTGCGGAATTCCCTGGTTAACCAATTCTTGCATGGACCAACGCACTGTCCAGCTTTTACCTCCATCTACCGATTCAGCAATCTCTTGTTTTGCCGCCAAGACATGGTTGCTGTTTGTCGGATCCACAGAGATTCCCTGGTTGGGCAGATTATTCAAATCCTCGGGTGGGTTATTCAAACCTTGCCAGGTAATTCCGCTATCATCGCTGCGCCACAGTCCACCAAAGCTGGCAACATACACTCGTTCTGCTTCGGACGGGCTGATGGAAAGACCAAATACCTGAGCACCGGTGTAGCCCTGGCTAGCACTTGTCCAGCTTTTTCCACCGTCTTCTGACAAGAAATTCCCTCCGCCATAATTATTAACAAATAGGCGATTTGTATCTCGAGGGTCGCATTGCATATCGATCGGGAAACCTACTGAGACACCCGGGGGTCCCCAAGGACTAGAGACAACTGCCCATGTCTGCCCGGCATCCTCACTGCGATAAATAGAATCAATGCTGCCCGCGTAGACATTGTCAGGATCAGAAGGGCACATTTCAACAGATGAGAATACTTCAAAGCCAGCCAAGGTTTGAGTCCAATTTTCCCCACCGTCAGCTGTGCGATATATACCCATCGGACTGGGCTTGCCTTCATCCATCAGACGTTGCAGGTAGGGTAAGGTATCCGGCTCCATCAAATGTCCGGCGGCTGCCAATAAGACATCAGGATCATTAGGATGCATATACAGGCTACCAATATACAGATGGCGCAAACCGTTGTCCTGATCCAATATACGCCAGGTTTCCCCACCATCGGTAGATTTCAGTATTCCCAATCCACCAAAAGGATCATCAAGGGAATCGTTATCCCCAATAGCTCCGCGATCAAAAATGCCGGTCGACACATAAAGCATATCCGTATCACGTGGATCAATCCATAAATAGCGCGCTAAACTTGATGGCATATCGCCTTCCCATATGATCTTCCAATTTTCTCCGGCATCGGTTGTTTTATATACCACACCTCCAGTGCCACTCTTCCAAGTTCCTTGGCCTTGTAATGTCGCTGATTCAGAAGTTGTTTCGGCCATCGCATAAACAATATCAGATGAAGTTGGGTCAACCGTAATTCCACGGAAAGTCATTGCATCGTATTTTATAGAGATACCATTATCACGCTCTATCCAACTTTGACCGCCATCCGTAGATCTGTATATATGACCAGAATCCACTGTTCCAGCCCAGATGATTTGGGAATCATTTGGGTCTACCGTTAGACAGAACACCCCGATTGCATCGCCCGTCGGACCAGATTGCCCTGGAATACCTGAATTACTTGCCAGCCAGGTAATTCCATTATCGGTACTGATATGTACCCCTCCATGGGCATCCGTGACATACCACGTATTAAAATTATCAAAGTTATATCGTATATCGTAACCGGTTCCGCCGGGAGGACCCCCAAGACGGACCCAACTTCCAGCCTGATATGTAGGTGAACCAGGTTGAACCTCAGAAGTGATTTCTGGCACATCTTCACCCCCCTGGCCTGCTTCTTTTGAAACAACAACTATTTCCAACGATCGACTTTCGACATGAGTCCCCATATCCACCATCAACTCAAAAACTTGTGTCTCTATCGGGCAAACTTCCATTTCACTTGCTTTTGGAACATCTTCGCCATTTAACACTACACCAAGGCCATCCATAACTTCCCAGCGCAAAAAAGTACATTGCCCCGCTTCTAGCGCGAGCTTATCGGAATAAAAAATTATCCCTTCTTCATCTGTCTGTGAAGCACTCACATTTGTGGTTTGTCCACCACAACCAATCAAAACCAGCATCAGCCCAAATAAAAGTGTGCGTAGAAAAATGTTAGTTCTCATTTATTACTCCTTACGTCGATATAACAAAGCTACACCAATCAATGCAATTGGGATGAATCCATTAGCACAGGGTAAACTCGATGCTGGCTTTTCTGTGGGCTCACCAGGAGGCGGTTCTGGTTCTCCCGGGGGAGCGGGCTCATTTTGTGGAGGTGATTCGGGCTGCATTGGAGGCTGAGCAGAGACTTCAGGTGGCTGACCGTTAAAATCTAAGCGAAACACTCCTCCTCCGCTTGTTCCAGCGTATAAATGCTGTCCATCCGATGAAATTGAAAGGCTGGTCACAGCACGGTTGCTAAGTCCTTGGGTAATCTTAATCCAGCTTTCACCAGCGTCGGTCGATTGATAGACACCGCTTGTGATATCAGCAACATAGATGATATTTGAGTTTACAGGATCAAATACAATGTCGCGATGGATGCCATTCGGTTCCAGCCCGGCTACAACCTGCTTCCAGGATGAACCTCCGTCTTCACTGAGAAAGAGACCTTGATACTGGACGCCTGCCAACAAGCGATTCGAGTCCGCAGGGCTGACAGCAACAGTTCGTACCGGTTTTCCCTGAGACAAGCTTGAGATGGAATTCCAGCTTGCGCCACTGTCAGTAGATTTAAATAACCCGATTTGTGAAGCGACATAAACCACATTTGCATTTGTGGGATCAACAGAAACATCAGTGAGGATTGCTTCACTGAATTGCTGCCCGGTGATTTCTTCCCAAGTGGAGCCGCCATCTCGCGAGACAACGATCCCTTTTCCACTTTCATACACATCGGCGTGAACCATTGAGTTGTGGTTGGCAGAAACAGCATAAACCATGCTCGGATCAGACGGAGCAAACTCCATCTCGCTTGTCTCAGGGCCATAATTTGGTGGTGGGCCACGAAAAACCCAGAGTTTTTCATCAGAGCGCCACTCTAAAAAGCCTTCACCACCTAAGACGATATGATCTTGATGGGCAGGATCAAAAGCAACCCCACCCCATCCCCCACCTGCCAAGGCAAGGGTTTCACCCGGATTATGGATCCCGTACCACGTCAGCCCGCCATCAATGCTGTACCAACCCCCACTGCGTCCGGCTACGAATACACGTGCGGGATCATAGGGGTCCACAGCTACATCAATAATTTGTGCACCAGAATACCCCGTGCTGGCATTCTTCCATGTTTTTCCGCCATCTTCACTCAGGAAGTTGCCCCCACCATAGTTATTTGCAAAGATCCGATCCGGATTTCGGGGATCACATTGCATATCGATTGGCCATCCAGGGCCTACTCCTGGAGGCCCCCAGCTTTGTGCCCCACCGGCCATCCGTGCCCAAACGTTGCCACCATCCTCACTACGGTAAATGGCCACTTCGCTGCCAGCATAGATAATATTTGAATTTGATGGACAGATCTCAACCGAACTGAAGACCTGCGCAAAATTTTCTCTTTCGGGCTCGAACGCGCGTTGCCAGGTTTCTCCACCATCAGTGGTTTTATAAATACCAAGGGGAGTGTGATTTTGCTCCATAAAATATTGAAATGCTAACTCAGACACCACATGCCCTGCAGCTGCAAACAACACATCTGGATTATCCGGATGCATGTAAAGACTGCCGATATAACGGAAATCCAACCCGTTTTCAGCCCCCAACACACGCCATGAACCCCCACCGTCGGTTGATTTAAGCACCCCCAAACCACCAAATGGGTATGGGTTTGTCTCAACATCTGTTTCCCCTACGGCACCACGATCAAAAATACCCGTAGAAACGTAGAGCACTTCTGGATTCTGCGGATTGATCCACATATAACGCGCAAGGCTGGATGGGATACCACCATCCCAGATGCGCGCCCAATGCTCACCGCCGTCCACAGTTTTGTAGATAACACCACCCACTCCCAGACCCCAAACATTATTTCCAGGGCGTTGCAATTCCCCCATGGCATAAACAATATCAGAGGTACGAGGATCAACGGTAAAACCACGAAAACTCAAGATGATTTCGTGTTCGTGAATAACCCCATTGCTCTTTTTTACCCAGGAACGGCCGCCATCGGTCGATTTATAGATATCCCCAGTTTTATCTGTTCCTATCCAGATAATATCAGAATCGTGTGGATCAACAGTAAGTGAGAAAACCGGGACACCATCTCCTGCTGGGCCGCCAACGGTATCAATTCCCTGATTGCTTTGTTCCCAGATCAGGCCGTTATCTGTGCTAATATGGACGCCAGCATTGGCATCGGTAACATACCAGATATTCGGATCATCGAATTTATAGCGGATGTCATACCCGAGTCCGCCAGGAGGACCACCCAACCGCACCCAGGATAACTCTCCAGAAGGAGGGGCTTCATCGATCTGGATTGGAACGGGAGCCGCTCCCCATATCTCAACATCATCGATCAGAACCTGTGACTCCGTCAAGGATTCAAAGGCAATGCCACCACTCAGCAAAGGCTCGGGATCGGTATATGTCATCACAACCTGCTCGTTCACAAACACAGTGATGGTTGCGCCATACCCGGTGATCTCGATATCATTCCACCCATCCCCAAGACCACCCGCATTCGCTAAATTTTCAGTAAAGCTATCTGGCCCAGTTTGTTTGGAAAGATATATATTGCTGCGATTCAGGCCAATGAAATAGCGGGTTGGGCCCGCCGAAACACGGAAGTTGGCGTGAAAGGCCCCATCCCCTCTCAATTTAACTTTGAAACGTAGGCGGTAATCACTCCATGAGCCAATTTGCAGGGAAGCCCAAACATGTCCCTGACCGGCAAGTGCATGACCAGTTTCGCTTTCTACGATTTCCCAACCAGGGCCAAGGTCCCACCCATCGGGCCGCCCGGATTCAAAATCCTGAGAATAAAGTAATGCTTCTTCTTGCGCGATCGCACCCCCTACAAAGAATAACAGTAGAGCCAAGGTAATCCCTATGACAACACTTCTCTGAGCAGATTCTTTGATCATCATGTCATCCTTTCAATATCGTGGCTTACTCATCCCATTCAAATGCGCTAATATTACAGACTGTATTCCCATCCACGGTTTAGGAAACCCGAAGGTAATCTTAGTTGGAACAGGTTGGGGCATCTCCACGTTAGCTGAGGAAGTTGATTATCGAAAAATCTACCGTCGAAGGGGTTGCAAGTCTAATTTATGTATTTTCTTCACTCCCATTCTACAACTTCACATTTCAGGTTTCAATAGTGTATTCATCAATGAATATACCGTAGCTTTTTGCTATGAAATTTTCAAGTTATTGCCGAATCTGTGCTCGAAGGGACTGTATAAGGATAAATTGTAATTAGGTAACGCCAGAAATACTTGACGGTTTATGAAAATTCGAATAAATTTCTTAAAAAGGTAACCCTGTTGTCCTTTATTTGCCCTATCTATAGGGTAAAAAGTGGTTCGGAACAGGTCCGCTAGGGGCTACTCTGTCAACGACAATTAGCGCATTGCTTCATCAAAAATCTTACTTTGATACCCCTGTTGCCTCAGACAAAACACTCCTAAACTTCTTGTATTTCTGGAAGTCAGGAGACCTTCATGAGGCATT
>Ga0233447_1001203_pt1 | contig 22851 bp, 18 predicted proteins | sample SI_124_October20_3_FD_183014 | JGI IMG/M metagenome (GOLD analysis project Ga0233447, IMG submission 183014) | Seawater microbial communities from Saanich Inlet, British Columbia, Canada - SI_124_October2016_135_MG | ecosystem: Environmental > Aquatic > Marine > Inlet | place: Canada: British...
GTGGTATGGCCAAACCAGTTTGTCATCTGCAATTGCTTTTTTCCATGCCGCATCTGTACGATCGAGCGAAACTCCAAAAACAGTAAATCCATCACCATTTTCGAATTTTTTATCTTTATATTTATTGTAAACGTTAACAACTGTGGGATTTTCCCTTCGACATGGCCCGCACCATGCTGCCCAGAAATCGAGCAAAACCAATTTTCCAGCAGTATCTGAAAGTTTCATAACACTGCCATCAGCGGAGTCACCTGTTAATTCAGGTGCTTTGTTCCCAATGCTGATTCCTATTTTTTGTTGTGCAAGCGACATTCCGGTTCCGAGAAATACAATTGCTACAATTAAAACCAATTTTTTCATAACTAATACTCTTTTTTATTTTAAAAATTCAAAAATATAAAATTCAATAAATAAGTAACGATTAATAAAGCGCGAAAGTTTATAAAATTTTGGGAAAGTACAAAATTGGCATGGAAATCAGGATCTTGAAATCCTTGCTCCAATTTTATTTAATCGCATATCGATATTTTCATAACCTCGATCTATTTGTTCAATATTGTCAATCCTACTTTTTCCTTTTGCCGACATGGCAGCTATTAGCAGGGCAATTCCAGCCCGTATATCAGGTGAAGTCATTTTTGTGGCCCGCAAACAATGTCCCCGGTCTAATCCAATTACAGTTGCCCGGTGCGGGTCGCATAAAATAATCTGTGCTCCCATATCAATAAGTTTATCTACAAAAAACAGCCGGCTTTCAAACATTTTTTGGTGAATCAAAACGCTGCCTTTTGCCTGTGTCGCAACCACAAGGAATACACTTAATAGATCTGGTGTAAGCCCGGGCCATGGCGAATCAGAAATTGTCATTATCGAGCCATCGATATAAGATTCTATTTCATAATGGTCGGTGTTTTTAATTATCAGGTCATCTTCATTTTGTTCAACATTTATGCCTAATCGTTGAAAAGAAGCTGGAATGATCCCCAAATGTTCTATACCTACATTTTTGATGGTAATTTCGGAATTGGTCATGGCGGCAAGGCCAATAAAACTGCCCACTTCAATCATGTCGGGTAAAATACGGTGCGAACATCCTTTAAGCGAGCTAACTCCCTGGACATGAAGTAGATTAGACCCAATTCCTGAAATTTTTGCACCCATCGAAACAAGCATTTTGCATAGTTGTTGAATGTAAGGTTCGCAGGCAGCATTGTAAATTGTTGTTGTGCCCTCGGCCAAAACTGCCGCCATAACAATGTTTGCAGTCCCGGTAACCGATGCTTCGTCGAGCTGCATGTATGTCCCTTTTAATTTGGGTGCTGAAATAGAAAACCAATGATTATTAACATCGTAATTAAATGTGGCCCCCAGTTTTTGAAATCCGATAAAATGCGTGTCTAACCTGCGCCGGCCAATTTTATCGCCTCCGGGTTGTGGAATAAAACCTTCTTTGAAACGTGCAAGCAGTGGCCCAATAATCATAATTGATCCACGCAGGCTTACTGCCTGTTTTGCAAACTCCGGCGTTTTCAGATATTCGATATTGATTTTTGCGGCGTTAAGAATGTACTTCCCTTTTTTTACCCGTTTAACCTGAACCCCAATCCCCTTTAATATTTCGATTAGTTTTAGTACATCACTTATTTCTGGAATATTTTCTATAAAAATATCATGTTGGGTTAAAAGCGTAGCGCAAATAATTTGAAGTGCCTCGTTTTTTGCTCCCTGGGGCTCAAGATTTCCTTTTAATTTGTACCCGCCTTCAATGTGGAAAGTTGACATTTGAAAAGGATAAAAAAATTAATACCTCTTATTCGATTTATTCTGCGTGTTCTTTTTCTTTTTTTGTTTGTTTAACAGATTTTTAGTTTCTGTTAGTTGTAATTTTTCATCTACTTTTATTTTTCCTTCCGACAAAACTGCCAAATCCATAAAAATCTTTTTATCTTCTACTGCATCTTTATTCCATGCCAAATAAGATTTTTTCATGTGGTTGGCAAGCATTTCGGTTAAGATCTCTTTTTCTTCACCCACTAATTCCGGGGCTTTTTTAATCATCTTCTCCATTATTAACCCATAATGCTTAAACTTTATCTTGTTTTGGTTGTATGGAACCTGCTTTGGTTTTTCGCTTAGAATTTCGGGCGAAGGTAACTCGTAAGGGTAATCAATATCCAATTTAAAATCTGTCATTATGGCTAAATGATCCCACAGTTTATGTTTGAATTCTGCAACATCTCTAAGGTATGGATACAAATTCCCCATAACATCAATTACTGCTTGTGCCGATTTGTTCCTCTTTTCTTTGTCCTCGATGGTTAACAGGTAGTCAACCATTTTTTGGATATTTCTCCCATACTCAGGTAAGGGAAGCTTTTTTCTTTGTGAATTATAATCCATTTAATGAAATAATATAGATATAAATAATTAATAATCAGGTAATAAAATGAGTTAGTCGGAGAAGTTAATTTTTAGCAAAACTAATTAATTCTTCTCAATACACAATTTTTTTTCCATTTTGTTCGCCAGCTAAATATCAGCTTATTATTTTTAGTTTGGCAAATTTAAGCAACAGTTGTTTTTGTCCGGTATTTTGAAAAAATATTGTTGCTTTAAAATTTGGGGCTATTCCTTCAATTTTCAGAACTTTCCCTTTGCCAAACCGTTGATGTTCAATCATCATCCCCGATTGAATTTTATCAGGCTTGTCGCTTTGAAATTTTGCCTTTAAGTTTTCCGATTCTTTTAGCTTAACGAGTTTTTTACCAAAAATGTTCTGCGGGTCCCGATTTTTAAACGACGAAAGTGGTGTACGCCCTGTAAATTGCCGTGCTTGTTTTTCGGAGGTTAATATATTTTTATCAAAGTTTTTATTTAATAAATTGTTGATGTTGGGTTCATCTAAATATTTTTCATCCAAATCATTAAGAAACCGACTGGGTGAACAAAAGTCCAGTTTTCCCCAGCGGTAACGTTGATTTGCATACGAAAACCAGGCATTTTCTTTAGCCCGTGTCAGCGCCACATAAAATAATCTGCGTTCTTCTTCTATTGCTTCAGGCGTTTCTTTTTCCTGCGACTGGGCCGAAGGGAAAAGTTTTTCCTCTAAACCTACCACAAAAACATTTTTAAATTCCAAACCCTTGGCCGAGTGGATTGTCATTAAAGTAACTTTATCGCGGTTTTCATCTTTATCGTTGTCCTGGTCGGTGAGGAGTGCCACATCTTCGAGGTAGTTTTCCAGTTTGTCGGGGCGCCCTTCCTCTTTGGCATTGATACTAAATTCCTGGATACCATTGAGTAATTCCTGGATATTTTCGTGACGGCTTATTCCTTCAGGTGATTTATCGTTGTACAGGTTTTTTAAAATACCGGTTTGTTCGGCAATAATTTTAGCTGATTCGTAAGCCTCGTTTTCCAAAATAATTGTATTGAATTTCTGAATCAGTTTACTAAAATTGAGAATTTTGCTTATTGTTCCCTTATTTAAATTTGCCGGGTTTTTAACATGAATATCAGTAATTATTCTCCAAATTGAAGTTTCAGAATTTACAGCTTCTGTTTCTAGTTTTGTAAGTGTGGTTTGTCCAATCCCGCGTGCCGGAAAGTTAATTATCCTTTTCAGGGCTTCGTTATCCGATGGGTTAATAAGAATCCTGAAATAGGCCAACAAATCTTTTATTTCTTTTCGCTGATAGAAACTTAAACCTCCATATATTTTGTATAAAATATTCCTTTTTCGCAAGGCCTCTTCAAAAATCCTCGATTGTGCATTGGTCCGGTACAAAATGGCGTAATCTAAATTTTTATAATGGTCCCTCAATTGGGTTTCAACAATTTCCTGGGCTACTAAAAAACCTTCTTCGTTGTCTGTTAAAGCCGACATAATTTTTATCGGTTTCCCTTTTTCTTTTTCAGAAAAAACAGTTTTAGGGATTTGCCTTTTATTTTTAGCAATTATGCTGTTTGCGGCATTTACAATAGTTTGCGTCGATCGATAGTTTTGTTCCAGTTTAAATACTTTATGTTTTGGGTAATCGTTTTTAAAATTGAGGATATTTTCGATGCGGGCGCCACGGAACGAATAAATACTTTGAGCATCGTCGCCAACCACACAAATATTTTTGTGAATATCAGCCAGTTTTTTTACAATTAAATATTGCGAATAATTTGTGTCCTGGTATTCGTCAACCAAAACATAATCGAAGCGTGTTTGGTAATTTGAAAGGATTTCAGGATGATCGCGAAAAAGCATGTTGGTTTTAAGCAGCAGATCATCAAAATCCATTGCTCCCGAAAGAAAACATCTTTTAGCGTATTCCCGGTAAATTTCTGCAATACCGGGCATTCTCATATTTTTATCAACACTTCTGATTTCTGTATTTTCAGCATAACTGCCCGGAGTAATTAAATTGTTTTTTGCCATCGAAATACGACTGGCAACTACTCCCGGTTTGTAGGTTTTATCGTCTAACTGAAAATTTTTAATGATTGTTTTTATCAGGCTTTTACTGTCGGCACTATCGTAAATAGTGTAATTTGATGGGTATCCCAATGTTTTATGTTCTGTACGAAGAATCCTTGAAAAAATGGAGTGGAACGTTCCCATCCAAAGGTAACGGGCAGTATTTTCGCCGACAACCGATGAAATCCTTTCTTTCATTTCGCGGGCTGCTTTATTGGTAAATGTAAGTGCTAAAATGCTTGAAGGCCTGGCACCTTGTTTTAATAAATGAGCAATCCGGTACGTTAAAACACGCGTTTTTCCCGAACCGGCACCGGCAATTACCAACGCTGGTCCTTCGGTTGTCAGCACTGCTTCCTTTTGAGTATTATTTAAATCTTTGAGGTAATCGAACACATTAAAAATTATTATCGTTAAAAAAACAAAAGTAAAAGTTGTTCAATTAATCAAGAATTTTTGTGGCAGCATTTATCAACAAAATTTAAGATTGTTTGAAATTAAACATTCAAACCCTATTTTTATGGTTGACCAGACAATTAAATAAAAATTATACGTTAATATTGTAGCTCAAAGAACATTGTGTTTATGAAGAGAAAAAGTAGTTTGTACATTTTAGGTTTTTTGTTGTTTTTTTTGAATTCAACAGTTTTAATGGCACAAATATTTGCCCCCGGCTCAATCGATACCGACGAGACCAATTACCCGGTATTTACAGAAACCGATAGTATATTTATTTTTTGCACCGACAACGAAGTAGCTGAAATTGGTGCTTTACAAGTTCAAACCCAGCTTGAGGGGACAAAAACATTTCTTTGGGAAAATTACAATAACGAAACTGCCACTTTCGATTTTTATTTTTCTGAAAGTTCCGAAGGGCAGGAATCAAATATTACGGGCCTGGCAAATGGATGTTACCGGGCAACAGTTTCACTTGGCGACACAACAGAAGTGTACCGTGCATGGGTTTTTAATAATTGGATAGCGGCAAGTGCAAGTGTTGCTAATTCGGATTGCGAATCGTTTAAACTGGTTGGTACATTTTTATCGGCGGGAATGAAATATTACGATTTGGAGGACAATAGCGAATTGGAAGTTTTTAAAGATATGAGGGTGCAGTGGAAAGATGGTCAGGTAATTGTGGCTAGCGTGCTGAGCCCACAAATTTATGGTCCACCAACAAAAGATACCGAATATACTTTCCGTGTTTACGACCGTTTTGGGTGCGAGTTTACAACCGATGTTACCTACGAATCGATAGTTACCAAAGCATTTTTTTCAGTAGATCCGCCAGAAGGCGAAGCACCTTTAACGGTGACTTTTAACAATCAGTCGGAAAATGGTGATCCCGACCAGTACGAATGGTTTTTCTTCCGCGATTTAGATGATATTAAAAGGGAAGCTGAAACTACACAGGAACCAATCGATAGTATAATGATTGTTGCTTTTGATGAAAACCCTGTTTATACTTTTGAAAACTCAGGTACTTATATGGTAAAACTCGTTTCAAAAAAGGTATCGGAGTTCCACACTTGTGTCGATACATTTTATCTCGAAGATTATATTATTGCCGACTCTTCGTTTGTGGCAGTACCCAATGTTTTTACACCCAATGGCGATGGAACCAACGATCTGTTTGTAATTAATTTCTGGTCGATGCAAAGTATTGAAATTACTATTTTTAACCGTTGGGGAAGGAGGATTCATTATTGGGAGCACGATGATATCAGGGGATTTGAAAATACCTGGTCGGAAACTGTTTGGGATGGCCGTTTAATGGGGGGGCGCTTTGCCAGCCCCGGAGTTTATTATTACAATGTTGTGGGTGTTGGCCGCGATGGTGAACAACGTCGGGCACACGGGTTTTTCCACCTTTTCAGGGATAAAGATTGACTAGGGCGGGTAATTTTGAATTTGGGTTCTCTTTATTCAAAATTTAAATTCTCGCTAAAAATATTTTCTAATAGTTTATTGATTTTTATACCTCGGCAATTGGTGGGAACAAATTATATTTTTCTCCAAATTGCCCAAGGAACTCAACACTAAAAGCACGGAACGTATAACTTACCGGAAGAAGAATAACTGCTCCAACGAATGGAATTGCCATCAACAACAGGCCAATGCAACAAGTAATAAGTGCAAAAAGCACGACTGTTATTACAACTGCAATGCCCAGTACAAAAATAAACAATCCGTAAATTATAAAGGTAAAAAAGTGTCGGCCAAACAGTGTTAAAAAATTTGCCCATCCACGAATTACTCCAACTCGTTGTTTGTACATTATCGGAACTACAAAATCTTTCAGAAAAAGCGAGTGATATCCAAAAATAATAATCAGCCCAATAAACATAAATATCATAGTTGTTATGGACCAAAAAACGGCGATGTCGGGAAAATCTCCGTAGTAGAGGTTTTTTGAGGTGGTAAAACAATAAACCAGAAAAACAATAAATGCAGCGCATACAAACCATCCAACAAAAAAATTCCAAACAAAAAGAGAATTCCCTTCCTTACCGTATTCTCTCCACGGAAAACTGATGTCCTGTTTATTGTTGACAACGTTGTGTAAGAACATAAATTTTCCACGAGAACTTAACCAGGTAATTACGGTAATTAAAATAAACAAGAAAATTACGCCCAGAATTATCAGATTAAACCAAATTGGGTTATCGAGTAACCAATTATGTGCTGTTTCCGGGAAACTGAAAAATTCATCCCAGTCGGCTTTGCCTTTTCCCGAACTGTTTCCTCCGCTACCTCCATTACAATCAGTGAATCCGGCGAGCCAGGCCGTAAATCCTACACGAATCCATTTATTTATATCGAAGGGTTGAAACAGGGCTTTTTTCATTCGGTTCCAACCATTTGAAAGTGGGCCACTATAACTAATATACATGGTAGTAGTTTTTAGTTTTATTCAAGTTACGAAAAAATGGAATTAACGTTGCACTTATGTAAAACTTAAAATAAATTGATGTATTTGTTTTGCCGGGATCAGGAAAAGAAAGTTGTGTATGAATAATAATATTAAATTTCCAGCCCCGAACTAAAAACCACCGTCGCCCCTTGATATTCAAAAATAGTATTCCAGAACTGTTCTGACAGGTTTACTTTTTCGTCGTTTTCTGAGGTTCGGGTTGATATAATATGGATTTCGAATTCGCTTAAATCGGGCAGGGCAGGGCCACTTTTAGCAAGTGTTTGTAAAGTACTTTCAGGATCGCTCATCATTTTTTCGATGCGGTTTTTCCATCCCGGTCCGTAAAAACTAAACTGCTGGCTGTTTTCAAGCATGTCGGAATAAACGATGAGGTATTTTTGGTCGGCATCACTTTTTTTCATTTTTAAAAGTTCGCGGGTAACTTTCTGGTAAATTTTAGATGCATCGGTTCCCCAGTTTGCTGAGTTTAATATTTCTGAGAAAGAACTCTCCAGTTTGACGTAAAATTTTTCTACTTCGTCTTTTCTATTAAGTGGATTTTCGCCCATTAAACCTGTCTTCCCTTTTTTAATCATAACGGTTTTCGATTTCGAATCGGAAACTTCGTTTATCAGCGAAAGTTTTATTTCGCCTCCCGAAAATCCACCGGTTTCTTTTTCCAGGTTCATTAATTTTAAAAACTTTGGCAAGTTCTCAGCAACAAAATTATCATCCTTAAAGCGCTCGTCGCTTACATCGATTAAAACACATATTTGAGTAGTTTTTGAAACTTGTTCAGTGCATGATGTAACAAAAAGAACAAGTGCAAAAAAAAGAAATGCCTTACTTTTAAAGATCATATTTTAAGTTTTTGTTTTTAAAAAGTATCTCAAATTTTTTACATAAACATATCAATCCTGGGGGTAAGAGGGGAGTGGATCAAAATATTGCTGAAGATCTTTTACCATTTCTCCCCAGGCTTTTGGTTGCTTATGGTTGTTACGGAAAGTAAGGTTAGTGTCGCGGTAATTAAAAATAGCTTCCTTAAAGTGGTTGTTTATTTTTCGTTCCATACCCTGGCAAAATGCCAAAATTTTAGTGTAGTTTCCGGTAACTTCAGTTTTTTTACTGTTTAATTGTTGAAGCCTGTTTTTTAGTATTTCAGTATTTTTTGAATATTCCTTTTGAATTAGTTTACGTTCTGAATCAAACTGTTCTTTTTCGGTGGCCCGTTTGTCGCTTAGCACTTTTTGCGACACGATAAACGATTCTTCTTCTTTGTGGAATTTTTTATAAACTTCCGAGAATTCGTTACTATCGTCGTGGGCAAAAAATGAGGCAACAGTACCAACTAAAAAAAGAATAATCCCAATTGTAAAAAATGTCCATTGGTCGAGTGCGAGCTGCCCCTCGGGGACACCCAGTTCGGCCAGGTAATTGGTGCGAAGCAATGCTGTAAAATAACTAATTGCTGACACCGTTAAAAGCAGTACGATAAAAACATACGGATAAATTGCACGTTCTTTTACCTGTTTTAAGATTTTGCCGGCAGCGTGTGCTAGAAATGGAAGTGTGATAACCAAAACACCCGCCATAATTAGTGTTAACAGAGGAGTTTCCCTGAAAGAAACAAAAACCTGGTTGTTGAGCGGGAACTCCGCTATCCCGATGGCAAAAAGCAGTAATACATACGCCCAATATGGTTTAAACTGAATGTTTAATTCTTGTCGCTTGTGTTTGCCTGAAACTGCTTCCCAACGATTATTTATTTTGTCGAAACGTTTTTTTGCTACCTGGAAATGTGGTGTGTTTTCAATGTCCTTTATCGAATCGAGATGGACAACGTTTAATTCTTCCAGTTTCCTGTCGCGGGTTTCCTCTGTTTCTTTTACAAGGATTTGAATTTTTTCTTCGCTCAGCTTATTTAACTCCCCGGTAATTGCCTTAAAATTTTTTTCCTGCAGATCGTCGAGGACTTGTTTGCCATTTTGATACAGGGTTTCTATTTCAGCCTGGTACCTACTTCTTATTTCATGTTCTACCGGTGTGGTAAAATTGTCGTCAACCGATGGTAAATTACGCTTTCCGTCTTCTTCACCCTTTTCTTTGCTTCGTTTTAATTGTTGAAGTTGATTTTCCGCAAGTTTATTTTCGAAGGTAAACTGATATTCATTCAGAAAATTTTCTGCTTCCATGGTTTTTGTTTTTCGTTTAGTATTTTGTAAAACGATAATCTTATTTGCAAAGTATTTAACCCAGTGAAATAATGCCACTTAATTCGTTGATTTGACTTCTGCAACCGATGAAATGTTGCTGAGGTTCGATAAAAGTTAGATTGCTAATGTAATTGGCAGTTAAAAGGTCTATTAATTATTTCCGAATTTTAATAGTGAATACCGATTTTAGAATACCGAAGTATCCGGATAACATCACAAATCAGTTTCCGTTAATCGATATTCAGCATTCAATTTTATTTAAAATGCAGGCATAGCCAAAAGAACATGACCAGCAAAGCAGGCGTTTTTTTTGAAGATAAATAAACTTTTCTTTTTTACTTTATAAATAATTTAAACCGGGAAGATTAAAAGCAACATGCGAAACTTTATAATTTTTTGTGGGGTGGTATGTACAATTTAGAGGAATTTTATCGATGCTGATTTTTATTATTTATTAACGTATATTTGTGAATCTAAAAAAAATGATTGTAGAATGACGCATTTAAAAGTTGGAGGTAAAGCTCCATTATTCGAAGGTTTAAATCAAAATAACGATATCGTAAACCTGAATAATTTTACAGGGAAGAAACTGATATTATATTTTTACCCGAAAGATAATACTCCGGGTTGTACAGCAGAATCGTGCAATTTAAACGAAAATTACGATGCTTGGCTCAATAGAGGTTTTGAAGTAGTTGGCGTCAGCCCCGATAGTGTTTTATCGCACCAAAAATTCGTAAATAAATTTGCTTTGAAATTTAACTTAATTGCGGACACCGAAAAAGAAATTTTACAAGCTTATGGTGTGTGGGGAGAAAAAAATATGTACGGAAGAAAATATATGGGTGTTATGAGAACTACTTTTGTTATAGATGAAAACGGAATAATTATGGATATTTTTGAAAAAGTTCAAACCAAAGATCACACCAATCAAATAATAAAATCTTTAAATATTTAACCTGAACAAAACATGACAAAAGAAGAAAAAAGCAAAATGAATAATGAGAAACTGAAAGCCCTTCAGTTGACCATGGACAAAATTGACAAGAGTTATGGAAAAGGTTCGATAATGCGCATGGGCGACAAGCCTATCGACGATGTCCCGGCAATCTCTTCCGGTTCAATCGCCCTTGATGTTGCAATGGGGGTAGGTGGTTTTCCGAAAGGCAGGGTTGTAGAAATTTACGGTCCCGAATCATCAGGTAAAACAACGCTGGCAATTCATGCAATAGCCGAAGCACAAAAAGCCGGTGGCATTGCAGCTATTATTGATGCAGAACATGCTTTCGACCCGTATTATGCAAAAAAATTGGGTGTAAATATCGATGAATTATTGATTTCTCAACCGGATAACGGCGAACAGGCACTTGAAATAGTTGACAACCTGATTCGTTCGGGGGCACTCGATATTGTTGTTATCGATTCGGTGGCAGCACTAACGCCAAAAGCTGAACTTGAAGGAGAAATGGGCGATTCGAGAATGGGATTGCAAGCCCGTTTAATGTCGCAGGCTTTGCGTAAACTTACCGGAAACATCAGCAAAACAAAAACCTGTTGCGTGTTTATTAACCAGTTACGCGAAAAAATAGGGGTGATGTTTGGAAACCCCGAAACTACTACCGGTGGAAATGCGCTAAAATTTTATGCGTCGGTACGATTGGATATCCGTCGGATTGGGCAAATTAAAGATGGCGACGAAGTACAGGGAATAAATGTCCGTGTGAAAGTGGTGAAAAACAAAGTGGCACCACCATTTAGAAAAGCTGAATTTGATATTATTTATGGCGAAGGGATTTCAAAATCGGGGGAAATTATCGATTTGGGGGTTCAATTTAATATAATTAAGAAAAGTGGTTCGTGGTTTAGTTATGGCGAAACAAGGCTGGGGCAGGGCCGCGAAACAGTGCGTAAATTAATTATCGACAACCCCGAATTGGCTCTGGAAATGGAAACAAAAATTCTGGAAGCAATTACAGGTAAAACAACGATAGAGTAACAATAGAAAATAAAATTGGCAGAGTGTACTGGATGAACGGCTTCTGTTGTTTCATCCAGTTTTTTTTATAACCTTTTTAAAAAAATATAAATGAAAGTTTTAAAGTTTGGCGGTACTTCGGTCGGATCTGCCGAAAACATAAAACGGATCAGCGAAATTGTTAAAAATCAGAACGATGACGTAATTGTTGTGGTGTCGGCATTGGGAGGAATAACTGACAAAATATTAAACGCTGCCCAACTTGCATCTACCGGGGCTGGGGATTTTCATTCAGGCTTAAAAGAAATTAAAGAAATACATTCGGTAGTTCTCCAATCACTTTTTAATGGTTCGGGTTCAATCGAATATATTGTCGATGAATTATTAAATGAACTGGAACAAATTTTAACCGGAATTACTTTGGTAGGCGAGTTAACGGTAAAAACCCTCGATAGGATTGCCGGGATTGGCGAACGGATTTCGTCGCATATTTTGGCTCAGTACATTCCGCATGCTACTAGAAAAGATGCTGCCGATTTTATTCAAACCGATAGTAATTTTGGAAAAGCAGGGGTTGATTTTGAAGTAACCAACAGCGAAATAAAACGGGCATTTTTAAATTTTAAAGGAATAGCAGTTGTTCCCGGTTTTATTTCAAAAAATGAAAAAGGCGAATTTACAACTCTTGGAAGGGGAGGATCTGATTATACGGCTGCAATAATTTCTGCCGCACTTGAAGTTGATGCATTAGAAATCTGGACTGATGTCAACGGTTTTATGACCGCCGATCCCCGGATAATTAGTAAAGCTTATACAATTCCGGAGCTGACTTATTCAGAAGCAATGGAACTTTCGCATTTTGGTGCAAAGGTAATTTACCCGCCCACAATTCTACCTGTGTACAAAATGGGAATCCCTATTCAAATAAAAAATACATTTAATCCCGAAAATGCAGGCACACGAATTTCACGCGGTACGGAAAACGGTAAAGAACGGCCGATTAAAGGTATTTCATCCATTTCCGGAATTACACTTCTTACTTTGCAGGGAATCGGAATGGTTGGTGTTACCGGTATTTCTATGCGGCTTTTTTCAGCACTGGCAAGCGTAAATGTGAATGTTATCCTTATTTCACAAGCATCTTCTGAAAATTCGATAAGTGTTGCTATCGAAGAACACGCACTCGATCTGGCCGAAAATGCTATAAAAATCGAATTTGAAAAAGAAATTGTCGGAGGGCAAATCAATAAAATTGAAATTGAAGGTAGCCTTTCGATTGTGGCAATTGTTGGCGAAAATATGAAACACACAACAGGGATTGCCGGTAAATTATTTTCTACAATCGGGAAAAACGGGGTGAATATTATTGCCATTGCACAGGGAGCTTCGGAATTAAATATTTCGTGGGTAGTAAAAAACGAGGAGCTGCGAAAAACCCTGAATGTAGTACACGAATCGTTTTTCCTTTCCGAAAATGCGGAGATGAACGTTTTTCTGATGGGAATTGGGACTGTTGGTGGTAATCTGCTCCAACAATTATTAAAGCAGCAGGAAAAATTATTAAAAGAAAAGCACCTTAATATAAAACTTACAGGGCTTGCTAATTCAAAAAGAATGTTGTTCGATCGCGAAGGGATCGAAATAGCTTCATTTAAAGAAGATCTCGACATTTCAGAAAAAGAATCGAGTTTAAACGGTTTTGTGCGCGAAATGAAAAAGATGAATATTTATAATTCGGTATTTGTCGATTGTACCGCTTCAGACGATGTTGCTTTATTTTACAAGGAAATTCTTAGTTCGAACATTTCAATTGTCACTGCCAACAAAGTTGCGGCATCTTCAACATTTGAAAATTATTCAGAATTAAAAAAGATAGCTAAACGAAAAGGTGTTAAATTTTTATTTGAAACCAACGTTGGAGCAGGACTGCCAATAATTAATACTTTAAATGATTTGGTAAATTCGGGCGATAAAATTTTAAAAATTGAAGCTGTTTTATCAGGAACACTCAACTATATTTTTAATACCATTTCAGAAGAAATTCCTTTAAGCCAAACCATTAAAATGGCGAAAGAAGAAGGTTATTCTGAACCCGATCCACGAGTTGATTTAAGCGGGATCGACGTGGCACGTAAAATTTTAATCCTTGCCCGTGAATCAGGTTATCCGGTAGAAATGAGCGACATTAAAATAAACAAGTTTGTACCCGATACTTTTTTTACCGGTTCGCTGGAAAATTTTTGGGACAAAATTTCTGAGCTCGACAAAGATTTTGAACAAAACAGGAAACAACTGGAGATGGAAAATAAAAAGTGGCGTTTTGTTGCCCGTTTCGAAAATGGATCTGCAGAAGCTGGATTGCAGATTGTAGATTCCAGGCATCCCTTTTACGATTTAGAAGGAAGCAACAACCTGGTTATGTACACAACCGAACGTTACCAGGAATTCCCGATGCTGATAAAAGGTTATGGTGCCGGCGCTTCTGTTACGGCAGCCGGGGTTTTTGCCGATATAATTAAAGTGTCAAATATTTAATACATGAAACATATTATTATTTTAGGAGATGGGATGTCGGACGAACCACTGGCAGATTATGGTGGAAAAACGCCACTTCAAATGGCAAAAAAACCTCACATCGACTGGCTGGCTAAAAATGGCCAATCCGGCCGTTTAATAACGGTTCCCGATTCAATGCCACCGGGAAGCGAAATTGCCAACATGGCGGTTTTGGGTTACGATGTGGAAAAAGTATTTGAGGGCAGGGGAGTACTTGAAGCAGCCAGCATGGGCATTGAATTGCAACGCGGTGACTTGGGTTTACGCTGTAATTTAATTACCATCGAAAATGAAAAGATAAAAAATCATTCTGCCGGGCATATTTCCAATGAAGAGGCTTTGGAACTAATTCAGTTTTTAAATAAAAAGCTGGGAAACGAAAAAGTTAAATTTCATCCGGGTGTTTCGTACCGACATTTGCTGGTTGTGAAAAACGGTTCAAAAAATATTTTATGCACTCCTCCTCACGATGTTATGGGGACACCTTTTCAGGATGTATTGATAAAATCAAATTCAGAAGAAGCAGATAAAACCAAAAATTTACTTAACGATTTAATTCTTCAGTCGCAAGAGTTATTACAGAATCATCCGGTAAACCTAAAAAGAAAAAATGAAGGAAAAGACCCTGCAAGTAGTATCTGGCCATGGTCGCCGGGATATAAACCTACTATGCCAACCTTAAATGAAATGTATGGAATAAAAAGTTCAGCTGTTATTTCGGCAGTGGATTTAATTCACGGAATTGGTGTTTATGCTGGAATGAAAGTAATTCATGTTGAAGGTGCAACAGGTTTATACAATACCAATTACGAGGGAAAAGCAAAAGCAGCAGTTGAAGCATTAAAAGAAAACGATTTCGTTTATTTGCACATCGAAGCCAGCGACGAAGCAGGTCACGAAGGCAATGTTGAGTTAAAAACAAAAACAATCGAATATCTCGATAATCGTGTTGTAAAATATATTCTCGAAGAAACCAATAAGTTTAGTGAAGAGGTTGCAATTGCAATCCTTCCCGACCACCCAACACCATGTGCTATAAAAACACACACGCGCGAACCAGTCCCTTTTATCATTTATAAGCAGAATAAAAAGCCCGATGAGGTTGAAATTTATGATGAATTTAGTGTTGAAAAAGGTTCTTTTGGTTTATTAAAAGGCGACGAATTTATGAAGGTTTTTTTGGGAAATAGGCTTTTGTAATTGGTTAGAATATTTAGAGATGCCCTTTAGTATTTGAATTGTTATATTTCCAAAAATCGTTACTAAAACTTTAATGTTTACGGATTTGTATTTTTAATCTGGTGCTGTTTTTTGCAAGATGTTACTTTTGCATTGTTTTAAAAGCTTCAAAATATTGAAATTGTTAACACAAAACATGATTATAATATTAGGGTAAGTTTTATTAGGCAATAAAAGATAAAAAATTTGCGAATGAAATATTACAGTACAAATAAAAATACATTACCCGTTTCTTTAAAGGAAGCGGTTATTAAGGGTCTGGCTCCGGATAAGGGACTTTTTATGCCAGAGAAGATTGAAAAATTTGATCCTTCTTTTTTTGAAAATATCCAAAACCTGACTTTTCAGGAAATTGCCTTTGAAGTTGCCAAAAAGTTTTTTGGTAAAGATGTCGGGGAAACTGAACTTAAAGAGATTGTTTTCGAAACATTACAATTCGATTGTCCGGTAGTTCAGGTAACAGGGAACATTTTTTCGCTGGAACTTTTTCATGGGCCGACTTTGGCTTTTAAAGATGTTGGTGCCCGATTTATGGCAAGGCTGCTTAACTATTTTTTAGGTGAGGACGAAAAACAAGTGAATGTTTTGGTAGCTACTTCGGGAGACACCGGTAGCGCTGTTGCCAACGGCTTTTTGGGAGTAGAAGGAATTCATGTTTATGTACTTTATCCTAAAGGAAAAGTAAGTAAAATACAGGAGGCACAGTTTACAACCCTTGGGCAAAATATTACAGCCATTGAAATAAACGGTACTTTCGACGATTGCCAGCATTTGGTAAAAACTGCTTTTTCCGATCCTGAATTAAATCAAAGCTTGAAATTAACTTCTGCCAATTCAATAAATGTGGCCCGCTTTATACCACAATCTTTTTATTATTTTAATGCCTATGCCCGTTTAAAAGAAATGGACGTACTAAAACAAAAAGAACTTGTTGTTTCAGTTCCAAGCGGAAACTTTGGAAATTTAACGGCTGGTCTTTTTGCCCGTGAAATGGGTTTGCCCATAAAACAATTTATTGCTGCCAACAACTCAAACGATGTTGTATTTGAATATCTTAAAACCGGGGAATATAAACCACGCAAATCAGAAGAAACAATTGCCAATGCCATGGATGTTGGAGATCCCAGCAATTTTGCCAGGGTTCTTGATTTATACGCACATTCGCACAAAACAATCTCTAAAATAATTAAAGGATATCGTTATCCTGACCATAAAATTAAAGAAGTGCTTAAAACAGTTTTCGAGAAAACCGGTTATTTATGCGATCCTCACGGTGCTTGTGGATATCAGGCTTTAAATGAATTCCTGGGTAAAAACCAAATTGGAATTTTCTTCGAAACAGCACATCCGGCAAAATTTACAGAAACCGTTGAAGGAATTATTGGAAAAGGAAATGTTCCACTTCCCGAAAAATTAGCTGAATTTATGAAAGGGGAAAAACGAAGTGTATTAATGGAAAATGAATTTAAACTATTTAAAAATTTCCTGCTCAATAATTAGAATGAAAGATTTTTTAAACAATGTTATTAAACAAACGTTATTTTTGTAAAACAATGAAAATCAAAAAATTGAATTTGAAAATTTTGTAAGTACAAATACAAAAAAATGAACGTTTTGTAAAATAAAACGTTAACCAGCTAAACCCGGTAGGTATTTCTACGTATAGTATTTTAAAATTCTATGTTATTTTTGAAAAATTATATTGGATTAATGCATTGTTAATCCATTTTTGACATATCTGAATCAAATTTAATATTTTAATGAGGCAACTTAAAATAACCAAACAAGTCACTAACCGCGATACTTTGTCGCTGGATAAGTACTTGCACGAAATTGGTAAAGTTGAGTTATTGACTGCGGAAAAGGAAGTTGAGCTTGCCAAAAGAATAAAAAAAGGAGACCAACAGGCACTTGATACATTAATAAAGGGCAATCTGCGTTTTGTTGTTTCTGTATCAAAACAATACCAAAATCAGGGTTTAAGTTTGCCCGATTTAATTAATGAAGGCAATTTAGGGTTAATAAAAGCCGCCGATCGGTTTGATGAAACGAGGGGGTTTAAATTTATTTCGTACGCTGTTTGGTGGATCCGGCAATCAATATTACAAGCCCTTGCCGAACAGTCAAGGATTGTCCGTTTGCCATTAAATAAAATTGGTTCAATAAATAAAATTAATAAAGCATTTAGTAAACTTGAGCAACAATACCAGCGCGAACCAACGATCGACGAAGTTGCCAAGTTAATGGAAACCCGGCCGGAAATGATTGAAGATTCGATGAATTTTTCAAGTATCCATGTTTCGATGGACGCCCCTTTAAGAAACGAAGAAGCAAATAACATGTACGATGTTATGCTTAACGACGATTCGCCAAGTCCCGATAACCAGTTGATAAATAGCTCGTTACGAAAAGAAATTGAACGTTCGTTATCGACACTTGGTGAAAGGGAAGCAGAAATCCTTCGTTGTTATTTTGGATTAAACGGTAACCACCCCCACACTCTTGAAGAAATTGGGGACGAATTTGGATTAACACGCGAACGCGTCTGTCAAATAAAAGAAAAAGCAATAAAAAAATTAAAAAATCAATACCGGAACAGGTTGCTAAAATCATATCTCGGAAAATAATCGTAAAAGAATGAAACGACTGATCGCCCCTTCTATCCTGGCAGCCGATTTTAACCACCTTGGAAAAGCAATCGAAATGATTAATCAAAGTAAAGCTGATTATATTCATTTTGACGTAATGGACGGGGTTTTTGTCCCCAATATTTCGTTTGGGCTACCGGTAATCGAAAGTGTTGGTAAAATTGCGCAAAAACCGCTTGACGTACATTTAATGATAGTTGAACCCGATAAATTTGTAGAACACTTTGTTAAAGCAGGTGCCTCAATTTTAACGGTTCATTACGAAGCTTGCCAGCATCTTCACCGCACAATCCAGCATATCAAAAATCAGGGAATTAAAGCTAGTGTTTGTTTAAACCCACACACCCCGATTTCGGTTTTGGAAGATATTATTCCTGATTTGGATATGGTATTGTTGATGTCGGTGAACCCCGGGTTTGGAGGCCAGCAATTTATTCAAAACACCTACAAAAAAGTATCTCAGCTTAAAAAACTGATCGAAAAATACAATCCCGATTGTTTGATTGAAGTAGATGGCGGGGTAAATTTCGAAACCGGGAAATTACTTTTCGAAGCCGGGGCAAATGTTTTGGTTGCAGGAAGTTTTGTTTTTAATTCAGAAAATCCTGTGGATACCATTAGCAAATTAAAATCGGTCTGAATTTAAATCTACTTTTTTACATAAATCTGGATTGGCCTCAAATGTCGATTGTGACATTCCGCGCAAAATGCATTCAGCAGAACAAGAGGAACAATTGTGTTGTTCAGTAATGGTGTCGTTTTTAGAACCTACATTTTTTCTGATTTTTTTCTTGCTGAATTTTTGAATTATTTTCATAATTGCGACGGTAACTGCCGAACCAATTATTATATATGTAATAATTTCCTGGATCATATTTTATAAAAATAAATTTCCAATATTGAACACAATAAATGCAGCAATCCATGCCAGCGCGGTAGTGTAAAAAACAGTAAAAAGTGCCCATTTCCACGATCCCGATTCGTTTTTAATGGTGGCAATAACTCCAATGCAGGGAAAATAGATAAGTACAAAAATCAAAAAAGCCAGTGCCGCAGGTGTCGTAAAAATCTTTTGCCCTTTCCGTTTACCTGTTTCGTGGTATTCGTTTTTCAATTTCTGCTGGAGGTTTACGGTATTTTCATCCTCCGAACTTTGGTATAAAACAGCCATTGTACTAACAACAATTTCTTTTGCCGGCAGCCCAACAATTAAACTGATACTCATTTTCCAATCGAAACCAAGTGGCCGCATCACTGGTTCAATAAATTTTCCAAATTTCCCCAAATACGAATTAATCAATAAATCCGACTCCAGTTGCTGGTTCAATTCAGTAATTTTCCCCTGTTTTTCTGTTTCATCTAAAAATGAATCCTGGTTTACCTGTTCAATTTTAGTTAGTAACTGATCGGATTTTTTCGTTTCGCGTGGAAAATAACCTAATGCCCAGATTATTACAGCACTAAGTAAAATTATTGTCCCGATTTTTTTTATGTAGTGCTGGGTTTTGTCCCACATGTGATATAAAATATTTCGTATTGTTGGCAAGCGATAAGTGGGCAGCTCCATCACAAAAGGGGTTTCTTTATTTTTGAATACCGTTTTATTTAGAATTTGTGCAGTTATAAATGCAAATACAATTCCTGTCAAATAAATTCCTATTAAATAAAGGACCTGATATTCATGAAAAAATGCAGAAATAATCAGGATATAAACCGGTAGTCTTGCACTGCACGACATAAAAGGGATAATTAACATTGTTAATAAACGATCGCCCCTGTTTCGCATCGAACGTGTTGCTAAAATAGCTGGCACATTACAACCAAATCCCATAATTAAAGGGATAAAAGATCTTCCGTGCAATCCAAAACGGTGCATAATTTTGTCCATGATAAATGCAGCACGTGCCATATATCCTGTGGCTTCGAGCAAGGATATAAAAAAGAAAAGTATGATTATGTTTGGCAAAAAAACCAGTACACTGCCGGTTCCGCTAATTACTCCGTTTACCAGTAAATCTTTTAACATCCCTTCAGGTAATAATCCTGAAATAAAGTTGCTTAACGCACTTACACCTAAATCTATCCAATCCATTGGATAGGCACCCAGTTTGAAAGTGGTGTAAAACATAATAAACAATATGGCCGTAAAAAGGGGAAATCCCAGAAATCTGTTTGTAAGTAATTTGTCAATTTTATCGGAACGCGTTTTTTTAGTCTTATTTGGATCTTTGTATGTTTCTTTTAGTGCCCCTGTAATAAAACCATATTTGGCATCGGTAATTATCGTCTCACTATCTTCGTTTTCCAGCCCTTCAATTTTATTGATTTCTTTTGAAGTAGTTTGCTGAATTTCATTAAAATTTGGATAAGCCGAAAGCAGGTCGATAACCTGTTTGTCTTTTTCGAGTAATTTTGTGGCCAGGAACCGGGACGAAATATTATCGGTTAATGGTTTGTTTTCTACTATTTTCTGCCGGATCGTTTTAATAGATTCTTCCAGATCTTTTCCGTAATTTATATGAATGTGCCTCGAAATTTTGTCTCTTCCATCGAAAACCTCAATTACTTTATCAATCAGTTTTTCCAGGCCAATACCTTTTGAACTGATTGTTGGGATAAATGGGATACCAAGCAAGCGTGACAATTCATTAAAATTAAAATACAGTTTTTTTCGTTCCAGTTCGTCGTACATGTTAAGTGCAACAATTATGCGCAAATCCATATCGATAAGCTGGGTGGTCAGGAATAAATTTCTTTCGAGGCTTGTTGCATCGAGTACGTTAATTACAAGGTCAGGGGTTTGTTCGTATATAAATTTCCTTACAAAAATCTCCTCTTTCGAATAGGCGGTTAAACTGTATGTTCCGGGTAAATCGTAAAAATTAAATGTGTAGCCTTTGGTTTTAAAAGTGGCTTTTTTTATGTCAACCGTAACACCACTGTAATTTCCTACTTTTTCTTTTGATCCCGAAATAAAATTGAAGAGTGTGGTTTTGCCACAATTTGGATTCCCAACCAAGGCAATATTTATAATTTTTGTCCGCTCCGACTGATCGATTAGATTTATTTCCTGGTCGATAACACCTTTGTAATTTCCGTTTTTTGTTTGAATAAACTCATTTACCGGAACCACTTCTATTAAATCGGCTTCCGATTTCCGAAGCGATATATTGTAATTGAGGATTTTAAATTCGAAAGGCCCATTGAAGGGTGCATTTTTAATAACTTGTACTTCTTTCCCCTTTACAAACCCCATTTCAGAAATCCGCTTCCTGAAAGATCCATGCCCTAAAACCTTCGTAATTATTACCGATTCATTGTATTTAACTTCGCTTAACTTCAATTTTGCCTGACCCTTCTTTTGATTTAAATTAAATAAAAATAAGGGTACAAATATATTCACAATTCTATTTAATAAAAATAAAAAGTAAATCTTCTTTCAGATAATAATAAGTAGTTACTTTTGTGCGATTATTAATGCAAATGGACGAAGATATATTTTACGATAATATTCAGCAAGCACTTGAAAGTTTGCCCGATAACTTTAATATTCTTGAGGAAAGAATTGATATTGAAGTTCAGAAGAAATATTTTGAATTTGCAAACGAAGTCAGAAAAAGAAATATTTCTGATGAATATTTCGAAAGCAGGGAAGAATTATTTTCGGATGAAATAAGTGCTGAAAGAAAAAAAGAGATTTTGTCGGCAATTTCGGCTGTTGACGATGTTAAGGCATACCGTACCATTGAAAAATATGTTGAAAATGAAAGTTCAATTACTGAACTAAAACAATGGGCGATACTGGCAATGCAGGAAAGCCGAATGCTTTTACAAAGCTCGCTATTAGATGAACAACAAATATTTATTTCTACCGGTTTGGGTGGGAAAGGTCAGAAACTGCGCTATTTTGTGGTTTTTATAAACAAAGAAATCGACAAAATTTTAAATAAAACTCAGCGGAAACTGGTTAAAAACGAATTGATTTTTGCCTTAAATAAAAATGATGGGGTTTTTGAAACAATCGATTTTTTAGAGGGGTTTTCTACTGCCCTTGTGATACTTCCTATAAAAACCGATTTAAAATCGATTTTAAAAAGTGTTATTGAAGAATGTAACCAATATGGTAATTTTCTGAAAGAAGATATGGTCGTTACAAATGTTAAAGTACTTTCCAGATTAGAAATTGTTGAGCTGCTAAGTCATAATAAAAATAAAAATCCTGAAAGTTTTGGAGAATAGTATTAATATTAGCAAATAGCTGCAATCTGAAATTATAATATAAAATATATTGCGCTTGCTTCGCTAATCTGGGAAGGTTGTTTTGTTGAAATATTTTAACTGTTTTTATCAAAAATTATTATATTTGCACCGCTTAATTAATGGACCTGTAGCATAATGGATAGTGCACCTGATTACGGATCAGGAGGTTGGGGGTTCGAGTCCCTCCAGGTTCACGAAAGCAAAATGCAATTAATTGAAAACGAATACTTTAACGGTGTTCGTTTTTCTTTTTAGGAAACGATTTTGTTTTTAGCTGTTGTTTTGTTGATTTCTGGTATTGTCAAAATTACTTTTTTATATGAATTGCTTATTATTCTAATTGTTCTTCAAAATGCCACATAGCAAATTTTGACCTTACAATAGCCTCGTATCTATTTCGGGAGTTAATACCGATAATACAACTAAGAAGCAGACTGAACAAAGTGAAAGTTTGCGACATTTTGTTGTCAAATCGGTATAACAATTATCAAAGTATAAATCTGTCCGGCAATTGATTGATAAATCACAAAAAACAATACCAGAATTACAAATTGCTTAAAAAATAATAAGGAACA
>Ga0233447_1001213_pt1 | contig 22653 bp, 25 predicted proteins | sample SI_124_October20_3_FD_183014 | JGI IMG/M metagenome (GOLD analysis project Ga0233447, IMG submission 183014) | Seawater microbial communities from Saanich Inlet, British Columbia, Canada - SI_124_October2016_135_MG | ecosystem: Environmental > Aquatic > Marine > Inlet | place: Canada: British...
AAGCTTCCAAAACTACTTTGGTCTTGAATCCCGATGTGTACTTTTTTCTCTTTTTCATTTCAACAAGTTTATTAAAAATTATCATTTAACTTGTTGTCTAAATATTGGGGTGTATTATAATTCTTGTATTTTTTAAACAATACATCATCAGAATTAGTATATTTTGTATTTCGGCATCGATTCTTAATAAAAGTTTTTTTATTAATATTTTAGTAATTGGTTTCATGTTTTTGCTTTGTCCGAGAAATCGATTCATTCATACCACTGGTTTGTATTTGGTAGGATCTCCTTATATCGAAGAATAAACCAGGTTTTTGTGAATTTTTTAATATTCATTTCAGAAGTTTGACATTCAAATAATTTTCAGGATGATATTCAAACATCTTTTATAAATTTTGGTAAATTGCATGGTTTTTACTTTATATTCTTTTGATTTTACTTTTAAAAAATATTCAACATGAGTCAACCAGAACTTAATCGCCGTAATTTTATTAGCAAAACTTCTATTGTTGCCATTGGGGCTGCCGGGTTAATAACTTCCTGTGCAAGGTCAAATCCGAAAAAAGAAGAAATACAACTACCGGAATTACTCGATCAGGCTCCCGATGGGAAAGTGATAAAAGCCGGATTAATTGGTTGCGGTGGTCGTGGAACAGGTGCAGCTGTAAATTTTCTTGATGCAGGGCCAAACTTGCAGATTACTGCTGTGGGCGACGTATTTCAAGATAGAATTGACAATTTTCGAGCAAAGCTGAAAGAAGAAAAAGATGTTGAAATTGCCGATGAAAACTGTTTTGTTGGTTTCGATAGCTACCAAAAAGTAATCGATTCTGGTGTTGATATGGTTTTGCTTTGCACTCCTCCACATTTCCGGCCCGCACACGTCGAGGCTGCTGTAAATGCACGCAAACATATTTTTATGGAAAAACCAATTGCTGTTGATCCGGTAGGAGCACGTTCGGTTTTAGCATCTGCAAAAAAGGCTGAATCGATTGGAATTTGTATGGTGAGCGGAACAATTCGCAGGGTTCAAAAAGATTACATGGAAACGCAACGCCGTGTTGCAAATGGTGAAATTGGTGAAATTGTTGGAGCAAATATTATAAGAAATGGCGGTGCTTTGTGGTATAGAACTCGTCAACCAGAATGGACAGATTTGGAATATATGTTGCGGAACTGGGTGAATTTTACATGGCTTTCGGGCGATCATATTACAGAGCAGTTTATTCACGAAATTGATGCGATGAACTGGCACATGAATCAAAATCCGGTTAAAGCAATTGGTTGGGGTGGTCGTCAACGAAGGGTAACCGGCGACCAGTACGACTTTTTTAGTATTGAATATGTGTATGAAAATGGTATGCGGGCTCACTGTGCTGCCAGGCAAATTAATGGATGTACCAACCGGAAAGTGCAGCAGATAAATGGTACAAATGGTTATGCCGATGCTGCCGGAAAACTTTTTGATTTACAGGGAAATGAAATCTGGAAGTATCCTCACCCTGAAGAAGGAGACACTGAATCGAAGTGGAAAGTTACCAACCCATTTGTTCAGGAACATATAAATTTGGTTACGGCAATCCGCACCGGAAAAACAATTAGTGATGCCGAAGCACAAGTAAATTCAACCTTAATTACAATTATGGGACGAATTTCCGCATACACCGGAAAAGATGTAACCTGGGAAGAAATGCTAAATTCTGATTTATATCTTGGACCTAAAACTTATGTATTTGGTCCGGTTCCCGGAATTCCAGAGGAAATTCCGCTGGCCGGCGTTGAAAGTTAAGCAATATAAGTTTCGCGTTTGAAGTTTAAAATTTAAAGTTGATCAAAATGAAAATATTAATAAGTTTTGTTGTTTTAGTTCTAACAGTTGGTGTTGTTTCTGCGCAGGAACCTCTTTTTAAGTTCGGCGAAGAAATTGGCCTCGAAAAAGTTAAAGATGGTAAAAAAGTTAAAGGCGAATCAATTCAGTGGATTCAGGTGAATACCGAAGCCGAAACCTGGAAAAATAACGGAGATGTTTTAATTTGTTCCGGCCTTCCAATTGGTGTTATTCGTTCAGAGAAAAAGTACGAAAATTTTTTAATGCACATTGAATGGCGACACATGGAAGCCGGTGGTAATTCGGGTACTTTTGTTTGGAGCGATGCTGAACCTGGAGAAAACCGTTTGCCAAATGGTGTTGAGGTCCAGATGCTGGAACTGGATTGGGTAAATATAAATACACGCGATGGGAAAAAACCTCCGATTGCTTATGTTCATGGCGAAGTTTTTGGCGTTGGTGGTGTAGAACTAGTTGCTGATAATCCACGTGGTAAAAGAAGTAAATCTGTTGAAAACCGTTGCAAAGGAAAAGGGGAGTGGAATACTTACGATGTAGTTTGTGTTGATGGTACCATTAAACTTTCGGTAAATGGGAAGTTTGTAAATGGTATTAGTAAATCATCAAAAAAGAGTGGTTTTATTTGCCTGGAATCCGAAGGGGCTGAAATTCAATTCAGAAATATTAGAGTTATTGAGTTGCCGTAGATTGATTTGTCAACGATAAAATTTGTGGACATCATGCTGAATTTACTTCAGCATTTTCCATTTTATTGGATTTCGAAACAAGTTCGGAATGACGAAATTAAATTTATTGCGTAATCCGAATTTTTCAATATTAAACGTCAGTGATTTACCAATCAATTGGTTCAGCATGAATAGTGGAAATAAATCCGAAATTTTCTTTTAAAGCGAATTCAACCGTATTGCATATTTCGTGTGCTTCTTCAATCGACATTTTTGGAGGCAATTTTATATGACAACTTAATTCAGAGTGGTGTCCATAATTATGAATATGAATATGATGTAAATGCAGCGGTTGTTTGCATGTTTTTTGCGCGGTTTCGCGAATTGATTTTAGAAGCTCGTCGGATGGTTTTTCACCCAGCAACGAGTTTATTTCTTTTGAGAGAATCTGAAAACTTGCCCAGCCAATCATCAGTGCAACAACAAATCCCAGTACTGCATCGGTCCACCAAAAATATTTACCTACTGCAATACCAATTAATATTACTACCGACGAAAGTGCATCGGTCCGGTGGTGCCAGGCGTCGGCTTTTAAAATGGATGAGTTTGTTTTTTTTGCAGCCCAAAAAGCATACTGCGCCATTCCTTCTTTAACTATTATTGAAACGATGGTAACAATCCAGGCGATTGTTCCGAAAATAGTTTTCTCTTTAGTTCCGAATTTTTCGATTGCCCCTAAAATAAAATCGAAAGCAATTATGGCGAGTAAAACGCCAATAATTATTGCGGCTATGTGTTCCGCTCTTCCATGTCCAAATGGATGATCTTCGTCCGCAGGTTTTTGCGAAATTTTACCTCCAACTAAAACGATAATCGAAGAAACCGAATCGGTTAAAGTATGCCACGCATCAGCAATTAAAGCCAGAGAGCCGGTAACAATTCCGGCCCAGTATTTTAATCCGAACAGAATTATATTCCCTAAAATAGAAAGCCATCCTTCAAGTGAAATATATTTGTTTCTGCTGTTCATGGTATCAAATTTAGCAAATAATAATTCAATGTCGTTTAGTTAACTTAAATAAATGTTATCGATTTGACTTTAGTTATTTGGAACTTCATTATTAAAATTGACAACTTTATTGACAAACTAACAATGGGGTTAATTGGCTAATTATTACTAATGTTAGCTAATTATTTGAAAATGTTAGATTATTCAATTTGTTTTGTTCAAATCTTAGGACTTTGGCAGTTTCTAATGTATTTCTTGTAATACCGATTTAACAATCAAATGTCGCATACTTTCGTTTTACTCAGCATACTCCTTTGTTGTAGTATCGGCATTAACCATTATAAACTTCGAAATTGCCATGCGGCATTTCAAAGTACAATTGGTATAATAACTCAACTTTCAATTTTTCAATCTTTACATCATCAATCCAAAAAGTACCAGAGCTGAAAATATTCAATTCGAACCTAACATTTGGGAAAGCCTCGCCCTGCTAATATTTGCTAGCGGGGCGGGCTATTCGATTATGCCATGTAGTTCATTGTCAAATAACAGTTCGATGAGATTCTTTTCACAATTCGCAACATCAATTATTTTCTTTGAATAATTAAACGCCGTCCTATTCTTGCCCCGATAAATGCTCCAATAAAAGATAAGACAATTAAACCACTTTGTGCAATCAATAATGGTAAAAGTCGTACTTCGTAATCTAATAATGCAGTAAAGACAAGCATGATTATAATAAATGCATTGCAAATGAATGGAGTGTACCAAACGCTTTTTGGATGTGTCATGCAGATAAAAAAACAGGCAACGATAATAAATATGAAACAGACAATTAAAAATCCTATTTCAATAGCACTAGATTCAAATAAATGAATTTCTTCGAATATAAGTCCAAGTACGATTGGTGCAAATAAAGTCATTAAAGACAATGCCCAGGCTGGACTTTCAGCCAATCGTGATTTCTTTGCTTTTTTTTCCATGGTTTCAAGTTTAAATTTTATTACTATTTGGCATAACGGGTGCATGAATTCACCAGTTTAAAGGAAGTCCGGCTTTTGTTTTTTCAAAACTTCCGTTAAATCCGGCTGAAGAGTCTATTTCATAAATGCTCATTCTCATGCATCCTGATAAAACCAGAATTATTATAAAGGTTGTATAAACTGATTTATTATAAGTCATTTTTAGCATATTAATTTTACCTCATTACAAAAGGCACTGCAATCGAAATTAATCCAGTTAAAACAACTACCATCATAAATAAATTATAACGGGTGTTGTAATTGCCAAGCAACGAAGAATCGTAATATTTATCAACGTTTTGATCCTGGTACATTTTTATTAATCCATTTAAGAGTTTTGCCCTGGTTTGTTTCCCCTTTAGCAAACCAAAAATTACAACCAGATTAATTAATATAAGTAATGCAACAAACAGAAACATAATAATCAGGTAAGTTTCGTCACCACGAGATTTTTCCGAAAAACCCGAATTGATAGCAAGAATAATAAGGTTTAGCAGAATTGCTGCCAGAATAAAAATTATGTCGGTTTTGGTGTTTTGTTACAGCTCCGACGTGATGTGTTTGTGTACATGTTCAATCATAATTTGTTTCCTCCAGTTTAATTTTAATATTTAATAATTCAGTTTTTTAGAGTATTTCCATAATTTAATCCAGGTGTTTAGCCGGAAAAATTATCATAATCAATTGGAATCAGCGTCTCACTTGGCATCAATAATCTCCATTTCCATTTTTATCAATGATTGGGGCTGACCAGGAAATTGTTTATACATAATTTTTATTTCCTCAGAATCAGTAAACAGGGCCGCCAATTCCAGTGTTACATCGACATACTCAATGTCTTCATTCTGAAAAGCTATTGCCCATTTATTTACAATGCAACTGACATTTAGCTTTTCAGCCAATTCAGGTATTTTATCCTTAACTTTTTCAAGTATATCAGTTACCGGGAAAGTGCTGAAAGCCTGTTTCTGAGTGATACTTTGCATAGTCGATCCCTTTTTCTCAAGGAGTTTAGCCTTAATCGTGTCTCCTGTTGAAATTGCATTTTGATGCTCAGATTTCATTTTTTGTATAGTTTGCATGAATTCATCGGTACGTGTTGATGCAACTGCAATAATACGCGAGTCATAGATTCCGATCCGTGGCTTTTCTGAAGCTTTCTCTGACGGATTTTCGTTTGCAGATGCTTTATTCTGCATTACGGTAAATAAAATTGCCAACAATAAAAAGATTAGTTTTTTCATGATTTTTAGTTTTTGGATAATAGTTTTTCAGATATTAAAATGAATACCCAAATGAAATTCCGAAATGAACTTGTTTATGGTGAGGCACAAAAAGAGGGGCAACCCTTATCAATAAACCTTTCTTTCCTTGAAAACGATAGCCTGCCCTGAAAACATGAACATGTCCTGACGTGAAGCCTCTTACATCGATTCCCCCTTCGAAAAAGTGAGAGGGACCGCCTGCTAACAGATTCACTTCACCAAGAAAAGATACCGTATAAAAAAGCGAAATACCTCCACGCAAAACAATACCAAATGTCTTATTTAAGGGAATTATCCGATCATAGTTAACAGATCCAAATGTGCCATTTCCAAATAACTCGAAATAAATGGAATTCTTTTTTATTTGATATTTTAATGAATCTACAGAGTTAAATTCATGTGCAGTTAATGAACCACAAAATAAAACACACACAAGTAATATGATGGGTGATATTTTCATAATAAAAATATTTTTAGGAACATTGAATTTTTTATTTTCTATTCGATTTACAAGATAAAAGTCTGTACTGCAATTTATTATGATTTTATTGTTTCCTAATAAGGACTAAAAAACGACATAAAATGATGATCCATTTTATCTGGTGGCTCTAATATTCCATTGATGGAATTCCAAATGCACGGGAAAAATGTGGATCCAACAATTTTGCTCTTTCATTATTTTTCTGCTTCAGCATTGTTATCCGAAATATTCTTATTTTAACGCATTACAAACGGAACCACAATCGAAATTATACCGGTTAAAACCACAACCATCATAAATAAATTGTAACGGGTGTTGTAGTTTCCCAGAAGTGACGAATCGTAATATTTATCCACATTCTCATCTTTATACATTGCTATTAAACCGTTTAACAGTTTTGTCCTTGTTTGTTTGCCTTTTAATAATCCGAAAATTACTACCAGATTAATCAAAATAAGCAATGCAACAAACAGAAACATAATTACAAGTTGTGTTTCATCTCCACGAGATTTCTCTGCAAAACCCGAATTGATAGCAAGAATAATAAGGTTTAGCAGAATTGCTGCCAGAATAAAAATAATGTCGGTTTTGGTGTTTTGTTGCAATTCCGATGTAATGTGTTTGTGTACATGTTCAATCATAGTTTGTTTCCTCCATTTTTAGTTTTATTTAAATTGCGAAATAAGTAATTGAAAAACAATGTTTTAATTTGTATTATGCGTTTCATCTAGCTCATTTTTTTTGCATTATAGTATGAAAAAGTTAGTTTGAATGGTTCAGGTTAAAATGCTTTTCGTTAATGAAACAATGCACTTAAATAGTAAATGGTTATCCCCCCGATTAACCAAACCGGAATAGCAAGTAATCCAAGTTCTGCCCGAAATCTTGTTTTCTCAATTTTTTGAATTGAAGTATAGGGAATTTTTATACGATTACTAGTTTCCCCAAATGTGATTAAATCAAAGCCTGGAGCCACATAAATTTCAAGTAATTTTATTTTTTGAGATTTTGGAACATTCAAATTAGTTTTCCAAATATCCCCCGACAAATCATTGTCATTGAAGCTAAAGTTTGATAGTTTATAAGTTAAATCCGATTGATACACAATTATATTCTCTTTTCTTTTTATGGCTTGATCATCCAGGGAAATTTGGCGGGTACCAAAACACCCTGCAATAATAATTGACGTGAAAATTAAGATAAATACAGGAATGGTTTTTCTTTTTATTTTCATCTCATTAAAATTATTAGTTATTAAATGTATTCGATGGAACTCACATGATTTTAATTATGCATGTTTGTAAGCATTTCTGCATGTTCGTTTCATATGTTGATTTTTTAAATTTTTATTTTCGATTTTACATTTTAGGGAATGGATTTAAAAAGAATAGCCAATTGCCACCATCGGAAAAATTAAGTGCATATTGGCTTTTAGTATTAATCCGTTGTACCCCTGAAACCGGTACCCTACAATGGTGGAAACTGGTAACAAATGATCAAACGGATAAAGTACTTTAACTCCGGCTTCAAAGAAATGTCTATTTTTCCCAAATAAGAAAGTTGATTCAGCGGTTAAAAACCAGAATCCGAATGCAAAATAATTAATCCCTCCACCGACAGATAACCTGTTATTATCTTCCAAAGGAATTAAGCGGCAATAGTTAACTGAATTAAAGGCAATGTTAGATTCCAGAGTAAAGGTGTTTCTGTAACTATTAATCAAAGCGTCGATCTCTTTTACAGATTTTATTAATGATGTACTTCCTTCTTTAAACACCAGTTGATTTCTATAATACAGGTCCATTTTATATTCCTCAATCTGGTCAGATTTGTACATTTTTCTCACCCACTCGTTGTCCGTAAGCATTCTAACGGAGATTACAGAATCGGTAACCTGTTCAATTCTACATGCAATGGAATCGCCATCGGTTGTTACAATCAAATCACTATTTTGTGCAAAAGACACACTGCTTAATGTTAGCATTAAAATGAGAATAATTAGCTTTTTCATTCTGTTGGAATTTTAAGTTATTATTACACGACTTTTATATTGAGCGTTGTCCAATTCGTGGAGAAAAACTCCGTATTCATAATCTGTTTATTCCCGAATATCTATTCCTGTTTATATGTTTTTAAGTTTAATTTTACTCGTTACGTTTTTCTAATTTTTTGTTGAATTCTATTTTTATGAAATGAGATATTTGTATTTATTGTACAAGAATGAAACAACCAAAAGCAAAACTCCAATGGAGAGAAACACAATGGTTTTAGGAATTGTTTCAAGGTTTGTTAAATCGTAAAAGAATAGTTTTACAAGTGTAACTCCAAAAAGTACCATGGCTGTAATCCGTAAATGTTTTTTCTTTTTCCAGATTCCGTAACTAATTAGTAGTAACGAAAATACTCCCCATAAAATACTTAATCCATGTTTGTAAACTTCGGTTGAACCAGACAGATTTAACCAGTTAATTAATTCGCTGCTACATATCCAAATAATAATTACACTTAAAGTTATTTCAAATATGTTGTGGAAATTTTTAAGCTGGTACCTGGAAATAACAAATTGATAATTGGAGTAAATTAGTAATACAAAAAACAAGAAAGTAACATATCTAATAAGCAGATGAAATATGCTTACGTCGAAATTCGGGGCTAATTCAGGATTTAAATAACTCTCACGCAGTTCTGCAAGAATGCTCAATCCTGTTGCCAAAAAAATAAGAATTAAGAAATAATTCAATACCAGTATAAAAGCATTAAAATTATTGTTTTTAAACCATTTGAAATTAATAAATGAAAGAATTGATGCGAATAACAAAGTATAATTCAGTATCCAGACTGCTCTAAATCTAAAAACATCTTTATTTAAATCGTCAAATTGTTTAACCCATATTTCATAATTGTTTAATTCAAAAGAAGATTCTATTTGAATGTTATTCCAGAATAGATTTATTTCGGTGAAGAATGAAAAATAGACAACAAATAGAAAAAATAACGGGAATAATATATTGAATATATAAATTGGTGATGAACTATTTTCACCTTCCGATTTTGAATTTCGGCTAATAAAATATATGAAGGAAAATGATATGATAACAACCAGGGATGATATAAATCGCATGTTAAAAACAGGTGTAAATAATTTCTCTATTTCAGTGGAGTAAATGTTATAAGTTAAAGAAGTCCAGTTTAAGGCTGTGATAATAAATAAAAGGAATATTACTGCGTAAGAAATTGTCTCATAAATATTTATTCTTTTGCTTCTTCCGTACCAGAAAATTGTAGCCGCTTCAACCGACCATAAAATTGCCGTAGTATAATCGTTAAATTGTACCGGAATTGTAATTGTAATAAATGCGATAACCAATCCCATTGTCCAGTAAAACAGGTTTTTATCTTTTAAATCAGATTTGTAGATTAAATAAGCAGTAACACAATGAATAATGGTATTTATCAAGGTAAATAATCCTAAAAACTCTTTGCTGCTTTCGGTCGAATTTATTGCAATATAACCTACGATGTAAAGAATGCCGGCATTCAATAAAAGCATTGCAATATCATCTATCCTGAATTTTTCTTTTAGCAAAAGTTTGTATGAAAGTAAAACCAGATAAAAGATTACAAAAAACAGGGTGAGGAATGTTAAGCAGATACCAAGCTGGTTGTTGTAGTTTTCTGAGCCGAACCAGGAAATAAAAATGGTCCATGTTGCAATAAAGGCAATGTAATTCAGGGGTTTCCATCTTTTTTTTGTTGAAATAAAAAGAATCCCTGCGTTAATAATTACCATGTAAATAAACAGAGTTGAAATATTTTGAAATGGTTCTTCTAAAATATATGGCAGAACATAAGCTCCTGCCAATCCGAAATGAGCAATTACCTGTTCGTTATAATAAAGTGCAAGTGCTACTGTAATAATCGTAATAATTACAATTAAAATTACAGCCGGAATTTGAGGGAAAAGGTTGTAATAACTGTGCCCTGCATAAGTAATAAAATAGTGAATTGCCATTGCACCGCTAAATAGAACAGCACTAAAATTCAGGTATTTTGTTTTTAAACGAAGTGCAAAACCAATCAATCCAAATCCTAATAAATAACCAAGGATAATTCGTACGAGTGGCGAAATTAAATTGTTGTCGATCGCATACTTTACACCAATTCCAACCCCGATAATAACTACTGCAATTCCAATTTTATTGATTAAGTTTTCACCAATAAATTTTTCGATTTCCGCGCTTATCTCGCTTTTTTTCTTCTCTTTAACCTCAGTTTTTGGCTTTTGGAAATCTCTTTTTTGAAGGATTTTTTTAATTTCCTTTTGCTCAGTTTCTTTAGAATCTAATGTCTCGGGTATAATCGCACCCAATTCGTCTGAAATTATTTCTTCCGAATCATCTTTAATTTGCATAGTTGTAATTTGTACCTGCAATTCATTTATTTCCTTTTGAAATAATGACTGTTTTTTCAAAAGCAAATTCAGCTTTTCAAGCAGTTCTTGTTTTTCGGTTTTTTTGATTGCCATGAGTATGTCGAATTTTCGGTTTTTTGTTAATTACGGAAATTGTCGTTTAAAGTTGGTAAATGAATGATATTCCCATTCCACCATAATTGGCCAGTTGAAATCAATAAAAGGAGGTTTTCTCTATCGGCTGCAAAACCACCAACTTTAAGGCCAAACTGCGAGTTATTGTTTTCCAGATCGAAGCCAATATTTAAAACTTCCATTACGCCAAATCCACCTGTAAAATATGAGATATTGGTTTCCTGCTCACTTTCCTGAGCTACGGACTCGTGATTTGTAAAAATGAGTGTGCAAACGACTAACACAAAAACTGTTTTGAATGAGATTTTTCTTGCATCCTTAAAAAAATTATTTTCCTTGATTAATTAAACGTCGTCCAAATCTTGCCCCGACAAATGCTCCAATCACTGATAAGACAATACAAGCACTTAGTAAAATCAAAAATGATAACTCTTGGGTGGAAGATAATATACTAATAAGTAAAAAAATAATAAATGCATTGCAAATGAAAGGAGTGTACCAAATACTTTTTGGATGTGTTTTGCAGATAATAAAACAAGCAGCAGTAAGAAATATAACATAGATAATTAATCCAAATATATTGGGATCAATAGAGGTCTCAATAGACTCTGGTAATTCTAACCCAAAAAGTAAAAATGATGCGAAGAAAGTCATTAAAGACAATGCCCAAGCTGGAATTCCAGCTAAACGGGACTTTTTTGCTTTTTTTCCCATAATTGAAAGTTTAAATTTTTATTCTTATATAGCACAACTCTTGTATTCATGCCCTATTACGTTGATTACTTTTAAATTATTATCATTACATATCACGGATTCATCCCCTTTGTGTCGATAGTTGATGAATGCTCGTTTCATAGTTAGTTGTTTTGAACTGTCCCAAAGAAATTTGCCTTTTTTGCAAAAAACAAAATACCCGTTATCCTTAAATTTTTCATGATTTGAAAATTATTGTTTTACATTTTGTTTGTTATTCTGATTCTCCCTTGTTTTTCTTTTGAGCTTACTTTTAAGTAGCTCGTTTTTTGTTTGCGAATTTAATCCGTTTATGGGGATTTTCTTTTTTTTGTTGGTGGCTAAATGACCTATCAGCGTTCCAGTACCTAAAAAAACAGGGACTGTTATCGTAGCATAAATACCTCCCAAACCCCATCCTCCTTCGGTGTCTTTAATTGATTTATCTATCAGGGTCCAAGCCAGAATCCCTGCTCCGATACCAACCAATTGTCCAAGCTGATTTATGCTTTTATTTCGGATTTTTAAGCTGTTTACATCGTCCCATGAAAAGTATTTGTCTTTTGAAGGAAAGAGTAGGGACGGGTTGGAATATAACATCAAAACCGAATCGTTAGAAAAAGCGTAGTTCCCTTTTATTCTGTTGTTTTCAGGCGTTCTTACCCACACTTCATATCGTTGTGCAAAGCTTCCGAAGCATAATAAAACAGTAATAATTGTACAGATTATTTTTTTCATGATATTCCGTTTTTACATTTATATTGTGGTATAAATTATAAACTTAGGCATCGTTTTTAGTTAATTAAATTGGTACCCGACCGAAATGCCAAACCATAAAAATGATTCATTGACACAATAAAGCGGGGCTGCCCGGATTACCAATCCTTTGTCTCCATGAAACCGGTAACCGGCTCGAATAAAAACCACATGTCCTTCATCGAACGCGGTATATCCAAGTCCGGTTTCAAAATGATGTTTTTGTTTGCCCGTCAGATAATTTATCTCGCCAAGTGGAAATATTTTTTCGTACCACGATAGACCACCACGAAGTATAAGTCCTGATTTTTCATTAAAGGGTATCAATCTGTCGTAGTTAACAGAGCCTGCAAATAAACCGTTTCCGAATAATTCATAATAAACAGCATTCCGTTTGATGTTAGATTGCTCAGATACTGATTCATTTTGTGCTGTTAGAATTGTACATAAAAATGTGAAAAGGCATAAAAAGATGATTGCAATTTTGCTTTTCATAATTCTACAATTTTTTTTTTAAAATCAAAAATCCACTAATTGTTCTGGCAATATTTTTTCAATAATTGGTTATTTAGCGAACGGATTCTTTAGTTATTTATCTTTTTTTTTCAGATGAAAATTAATAAAAGGAAACATCCTAAATCCCTTTGGATTATTCCCGGCAAAATTTATTAATCCAAGCTGAACTCCATGCAACTCTTGTGTTCTGTTGTATAATGCGATAGATATTCCATGCATCTGATTGGTTTTGGCAAAACCGGCAATGGCTACTCCTTTAAATATTTCTGATTTTAAATAACCACCAGTAATAGCTATGCCCTGGAAATTCTTTCCGGCAGCTATGTATGCCAAACCAGTAGCAATACCACTGATATTTCCATCAGTGCCAACAGCTAATCCTCCAACAGCTAATCCATTAATAGCTTTATGAGCCCCAATACCCATCCCAGACATTGCGATACCTGAGATAGCAGAATTATCGCCATCAGCCATTGTTAGCAGTCCACTGATACTTAGCCCATTAATATTGCCACCTGAGCCTATCACAAATCCACCAACAGAAAGTCCATTCAAATTTTTTGCAGTTCCTACGCCAAGCAGTCCTAAACTAATTGGTTGCATAGTACCAGCGGTTGGTAATACTCCGGCACTGATGCCGTTTACAATTGCATTTTGATTTGACCGCTTTGTCCAAAATGTGACATTCAAACCATTAATTTTATTCACATTTTTGTCGGCAAAATTTATTCTAATACCTGTAAAATCATGAGAATTTCCAATACTAATTCCATACTTTTTTGTGGGAAAATTCAATGACATGTTATTTGAGAAAGTGTTTTGGGCAGATAAAGAGAATTTTCCAATTAAAAGAATAAAGATACTCAGTACAAGTAATTTTTTCATAATAACAAAGGTTTATAATACTTATTATTAGTTGATTACAGTTGTTAGAGAAATTTTTTCTTTCTGTTGTAACTCATAAGAAAAAGAATACCCACTACAACAAATGGAATGGTAATTATCAGGATAACAACGAGACTTGCCCAAATCGAGTTATTCATTTTATAATTGTGCACAAAAATTAAAGGACTAAGCCCGATACCAATTATCAGAAAAATTATGCCTCCAATATTTTCCCATTTCCAAGCCACAACAAGAATGGCAAGCAAAACAAAAGATGGGATAAGATGAATAAGGAAATCACCAATTTGTTGCCAAAGAGTAAGTTCGGGTTTAAAAGCATCCCAAGCAAATAAACTTACAAAAAGAATGGCCAAAATGCAGATAATCCGTGGTACCCAATGAAATATTTTTATCGTTGTACTCATTTCACTTTCAATTTAAATAATTATAGTTGAATAATTTCAAGTGACACTCATTTTTAAAGATTTAATATGGACTAAAAAACGACATAAAATGATGATCCATTTTATCCGGTGGATCAAACAATGTTAGCCATGGAATTCCAAATGCCCGCGAAAAGTAAGGATCGATTGCTTTCGCTTCGGCCATTAGTTTTTCACCGGCTTCTTTATTCCCATTAAACATTTCTGTTTTAACCATCATTCCCAATGCGTAGGCTTTTAACGGTGGAATGGGCTCGGGAGTTGAAGCCAAATATTGTTCGATAAACACTTTCGACTTTGGCAGTTCTTCTTCGGCAGCATCACGGTTTTGCATCACTTTCATCATGTGAAAACGCGCCAAATCGAGTAAGCGAATATTTTGAGATTCATCTAATTTAATTGCTTTTTCAAAAGATTCTTTGGCTGTTGTAATATCAGCGCTGAAAATACATGCAACTCCTAATTCTTTTAAAACTTTACAATCCTCTCCATTTTCTACAATATAATTTTTCCAGTATTCAACCATGTCTGTTCCTTGCGGCATTAAAACCAATCGGGCTTTGGCACCATAAAAATTGTCTAGTTTTTCTAACTCTTGGGTGAATTCTTCTGCTTTAGTTTTATCGCCACCCATATCTTCAGGTAGCATTCCATAAATTTCTACGAGGTACATAAATGCTTCTGCGTAATCGGGTTTCATTTCAATCACCTTTACAAATTCATTACAAGTTTCGTTAACAAGATTTTTTACATCATTTCCACCTTGTTGCATTGCAATGTACGCTTTTAGGAAACTATTTTTTGCATTGTAAAATGCAAAAACTACGTTATCAGAATCGTATTTCAATGCAAGCTTTAATGCTTTTGCAGATTCTTCACTTCCCATTATATTCATATAATTTAGGGTGCGTGCCAGTTCAAAATGAGCCTCTGCATTTGTAGAATCTGCTTCCAGAATATTTAAAAGAGCTTCTTTTGCCAGGTCTGCTTTCCCATCAATTCGTAATTCGTAAGCTTCCATAACAGCCTTGTCTGTTGTGTTGCATGAGCTAAAAACTGCTGAAATATTAAGCATCAGTGCAAATGATAGTACCATTCTAAGAAACTGAATTTTTAGAACAGGTCTTTCTTTAATTGCCAACCCTGATAAAGATTGACTTTGAAATTTGTTAAAATTGTTTGATGATTTTTTCATAACTTTATTTATTAAAATTCGAATACAATTTACAAAAGAAGGATCATGCGATATTTGTAAAACAGTTGTACATTTATTGTAAAATATTTTTCAAAAGAATTTGAGAAGTAATTCCTAAGAAAAAAGATGGATATTTCTGAAAGCGAATATTTGAAGATTTTAAAAGAGCAGATTGTAAAGGTTATGCAACAATCTTATCCGGGAATTCCAGATTCTATTTCAAATTGGAAAGGGCAAAATATAATTGATTTTCAGTCAGATCTTCGATTCAAACAAAAAGAAAATATAAGTGAGAAATGGTTTTACATCCATATGAAATCGTCGAATTCAAAACTCCCTCGGATTGATATTCTAAATTTCCTATCGAAATATGTGGGTTACAAAAACTGGGAAGAGTTCAAATTAAAAACTGGCAACGATACTTTTGAAATTCAACCCGATAATTCGAACCGGGTTTTTTATTTGGTGCCATTAATAATGTTAGTTGCGGTTGCTGTATTTTATCTGATTTTTAAGTCGATGTACACACAGGAATATACTTTCTGTTTTTACGATAACGATACAAAAGAGCCAATTGTTAATAGTATAATTGAAATAGGTGTTTTGTCGGATAATGAATCGCCGGTGAATTATTTATGCAACAAAGATGGATGCTTTACAATAAAAACAAATAAGAGGATTTTGAAATTTGTTGTTGAGACGCCTTGCTATCATCCCGATACAATTGTTCGGACATTAAATAAATTCAACCGTACGGAAAATGTTAAACTAAAAATTGACGATTATGCAATTATGATTCAATATTTTTCGAATAGCAATGTAAATGACTGGTTAAAAAGAAGGGAAAACCTGAACGATATGTTTTCCGACAGTGCCAAAATATTTCAGGTTTTAGAAGGAACAGTCGGAATGGAAATGTACAATAAATGGGAGTTTATTAATAAACTAACTCTGCCAGCCAACAGTTTGCGCGATATTGAAATTTTAGATACAAAATATGGAGATGAAAAAATTACACATCTTCGATTTATTCAAAACGGACTGGAATAAATGAAACAGTTTTTAAAAATATTATCTTTTTTTATGCTTCTGCTTTTATTAACTGCGGAAACATGCACTGATGGTCCTGTTGAAACTACACGAGAAGATAGATTATCGGGAGTTTTTCGAAACATAGAGGATGAGTTTGTAATCAATGAGTTAACATATGAAACCTTAAACGCTTTTGGGAAAAGGGCAGTTCAAAAGCTTAATGATTTAACTGATTATTTAAATATTTATGCTGACACAAGCCTTTCAGAAGAATTCAGGTTTCAAGCCAGAGAGATGGTTTTGCGAACTTTCAACTCGGAAATGGATTTACAAACCTACTTCGAAAATCTTAGTGTTTTTGAAGATACCACGAACATTCTACTTTATTTTTCAGAAGATGAGGGAGTATTTTTTACAGATATTGATTCAATTAAAACAACAGAGCTTTTTCAAAAGAAAACTATTTCAAGTTATACAGGGAAACTTCAATTCACTCAAAAAATATTCAGCATCAATTCTAATGATACAATTCTGGCAAATATTCACAAATGCAATATTGGGATAATTGTTTCAAAAACTGAAAAGCAATTCGGAAATGAGTCGCAAGATGTTTGGACTATCAGTTTTGATAACATTGAATAATACCTTTGAGCATTCGGAATACTTTGAACTTTCAACCTTAAACTCTAAACTTTTTTCTACTTTTGCAGCGGCAGGCCGCTTTATCGTTCCCGACTTAAGTCGGGAGAGGAAAGTCCGGGCAACGCAGGGCACCGTGCTTCTTAACGGGAAGATCTTTGAAAGGGGATAGCAACGTAACAGAAAATAACCATCCCGAACCGACGTGTCGGATCGGGAAACGGGTGAAAAGGTGCGGTAAAAGCGCACCGGTGATTGTGGTAACACAGTTAGCCGTACGTCTCACGGGTTGCAAAACCAAATATATCCTGATTGTTTGCCGCTGTTGCGGTACAGCGGGGTTACCCGCCCCGTTTCTCTTCGCACAAGGATGTCAGGAGGGGTAGGTTGCAGGATTAAAACAGTAATGTTTTGACTAGATAAATGATAAAGGGTCCTGATTACCATCGGGATTACAGAACCCGGCTTATAGGCCTGCCATTTTTATCTTTCATTATTTTACAAAATTCAGAAAAAATTATTTGTTCGGAAAAATTTTGTTTTTGCTTAGATAATCCAAAATCTGATCGAGATTATTTTCGTTATCTTTTGGATTAAAAATTAGTTGTGCATTTTTTGGTTCCTGGTATTCCAAATCAATTCCGGGCAGATTCTCAACTTCACCATTTTCGGCCAGGATGTACAATTCGGGTTTATTGTTTTTGCAGTATTCCAGCGATGCATTCATGTAAAACAAGTGGAAACGATCTTTTCCAATAATTTCGGCAATTTGTTGTCGTAGTGAATTATTCCTCGAAATAAATGAGCAAATAGTAATAATTCCCTGATCATTTAAAAGTTTACAAATGTGGGCAACCCTACGTAGGTTTTCTGCCCGGTCGGCGGGAGTGAAATCCAGTTCTCGGTTAAGTCCCGAGCGTACAGAGCTCCCATCTATTAAAACAGTTGCTGCACCGCTTTTAAAAAGCTTATTTTCCAGACTAAATGCCAGCTCGTTCTTGCCTGAACCATGTAGCCCTGTAATCCAGATTGTTTCTCCTTTTTGATTGTACTTGTGTTGACGCTCTTTTTTTCGGATTAGTGATTTCCCAAGGGCAATTTTCCCTTTGTCAACATCGCTTATCCGCGATGGTAAATTTTTACTGCTCAAACGATCTATAATCATTCCAACAGCACAGGTATTGTGTGTTACAGGGTCTATCAGTACAAAAGAACCTGTTTGTTTGTTCTTTTTATACGGATCGAAAAAGAGAGGTTTAGTTGTGGTAAGTACAACTCGTCCAATTTCGTTGAGGCTGAAATTTTCAACTTTTTGTTTTTCGAGTGAATTTACGTCCACTTTGTATTTTACTTCGTCGATTCTTGCTTTGGTAGAATTACTGGCGTGTTTAATATAGAACTGGGTTGAAAGGTTCATTTTCGTTTCATCCATCCAAACCAACATGGCTTCAAACTGCCTTTCCATGCGTGGCAAATTATCGAGGTGAACCAGCATGTCGCCCCTTGAAATATCAATTTCATCTTCTAAAGTAACTGTCACCGATTGAGGCGGGAATGCATAATCCAGTTCCTTGTCGTATGTAACAATCGATTTTACTTTCGACTTTTTTAATGAAGGCATCACCATTACCTCGTCGCCTTTTGAAATAATTCCGGAAGCCACGGCTGCTGAAAAACCTCTAAATCCAATGTCGGGTCGAAGCACGTATTGAACAGGGTAACGCAAATCGGTAAAATTTCTGTCGCTACTAATGTGTACTGTTTCCAAAAACTCTAACATTGAAACTCCATGATACCAGGGCATCCTTTCCGAACTTTCAACCACATTATCACCTTTTAAGGCCGAGATAGGGATAAAACGCACATCCGGAATATCAAGTTGTGTTACAAACGCTTTATAATCTCTTTTAATATCTTCATAAATATTCTGACTGAAATCAACTAAATCCATTTTATTAACGGCAACCACTACATGTTTTATTCCCAGCAACGAAGCTAAAAAAGTATGTCGTTTGGTTTGTGTAATTACACCGTAACGTGCATCAATTAAAATAATGGCAAGGTTGGCTGTAGAACCACCCGTAATCATGTTCCGGGTATATTGTTCGTGCCCGGGTGTGTCGGCAATAATAAACTTTCGTTTTGCGGTAGAAAAATAACGGTATGCCACATCGATGGTAATTCCCTGTTCGCGTTCTGCTTTTAAACCATCCAGAAGTAAGGCGTAATCAATGTCCTCGCCGGCGTGGCCAACACGTTTACTGTCACGTTCCAAAGCAGCCAATTGATCTTCGTATAACATTTTACTGTCGAACATTAAACGGCCAATTAATGTTGATTTTCCATCGTCAACCGACCCGGCAGTTAATAGTCGCAAAAGATCTTTTTTCTGATCCTGGTCGAGAAATTCTTGTATATTTAAATTATTTGTTGCCATTGTGAATATTTTTTGTTGTCGTGTTGTCAAGTTATCTGGTTGTCTTTGTTGCAAAATTAACAAAGACAACTTTCTCACGTTTTCCAGTTTTTTTCTACGTAAGTAATAAAATTATAAATTTTTATTCCCGCCTTGTCTAGTTCAACTGCAATATTGGGCCATTCTGAATCAGGATGTATTTCTGCTAAAAATTCGGCTTGCGATGTTGCTTCTAAACAAGAAGCATGGCTTGTTACTAAAAATTTTATGAAATCAGCCTTGTACCTTTTTCTGCCATATCCCTCTACAATGTTGTCTTTGACTGACTGACTTGACCTTCTCAACTGACTTCCAGTTTCAAATTTATCGGGATTTGGTAATTTTACACTTAACCGATAAATTCTAACGGCTAGGTTGAATGTAATGTTATAAATCTCTAAATCTTTGTAACCTTTCATGATATAAAAAATTGATATCGTTGTTATCAGGTTGTTTAGAAGACTGTTGTCGTTGTATTGAGAATACGCTAAAACTATGACAACACTGATAACAACGAACGCAGTGAGAAGGCAACTTCCTAAAAATACCCCTCCCTTTTTTTCTGCTCCATGCTTGCTTCCTGGTCGAAATCGATAACACGGGTTGTTCTTTCAGAGACTGTAACTGTCATCATTTCCTCAACGATTTTTTCAATAGTATCGGCATCCGATTCTACAGCTCCGGTTAAGGGATAGCAGCCGAGAGTGCGAAAACGTACCATTCGCATTTCAGCTTTATCACGTAATTCTTTTGGCATCCTTTCATCATCTACCAAAATCAAACTTCCATCCATATTTACTACAGGGCGTTCTTTTGCAAAATAAAGAGGAACTATTGGAATATTCTCTAAACGAATGTATTGCCAAATATCCAGCTCAGTCCAGTTCGAAATTGGAAAAACGCGGATTGATTCACCTTTTTGTACCCGGGCATTGTAAATATTCCACAATTCAGGTCGTTGATTTTTTGGATCCCACTGGTGAAATTTATCGCGGAAAGAAAAAATACGTTCTTTGGCCCGCGATTTTTCTTCGTCGCGGCGGGCACCCCCAAAAGCTGCATCAAATTTATATTTGTCGAGCCCGGCGAGTAAAGCCTGGGTTTTCATTACATCGGTGTGTACTTTACTTCCGTGGGTAAATGGGCCAACGCCACCTTCAAACCCCTCTTTGTTATAATGAACAATTAAATCCCATCCTTTTTCTTTTGCGTATTTTTCACGGAAATCAATCATTTCATTGAATTTCCATTTCGAATCGATGTGCATTAACGGAAAAGGTACCTTGCCAGGATAAAATGCTTTTTCTGCCAATCGAACCATTACCGATGAATCTTTCCCGATGGAATAAAGCATTACCGGGTTTTCAAATTCGGCTGCTACTTCTCTTATAATGTGGATGGCTTCTGCTTCGAGTTCGCGCAGGTTAGTTAAACTATATTCCTTCATTAAATAGTGTCAATTTTTAACTTCAATAATAATTTTAAGAAAGATGGCAAAGATAGAATTTTTAATACCAACCCAAACATTTTATAACAAGTTGATGCTCTGATTTTAAAATTAAAATGAGAGAAGGAAATTTACTATTAGAAACTCCAAAAATAGGGGATAAGTAATAAAGAAAGAATAAATGCCAATAGATTTAATGGCAGCCCGATTTTTAAATAATCGGTAAACTTATAATTTCCGATTGCCTGAACAATCAAATTTGTTTGATAACCAATTGGAGTAGAGAAGCTGGCTGATGCAGCAATGGCAATGGTAACAAAAAATGGTTTTGGGTCGATACCCATTTGCTGGGCAGCTGAAAGAGCAATTGGGAAGACAAGTGCTGCTGCTGCATTATTGGTAATAATTTCAGTAAAAATAGAAGTAATTAGATATAAAGCGGCAAGTACTCCAATTGGGCCAAATGCCCTTGCAAAATTAATTGTAGCGCGGGCGATACCTTCTGCTGCACCCGAATTTTGCATTGCCTTGCTAATTGCAAATGCACAGGCAATAGTTATTAAAATATCCCAACTGATTGCTTTGGTGTATTTTTGATGTGGCATTATTTTCATCCAAACCAAAAGAACCGCAGCAATAGCAGAAAAATAAAACATATCGAAATTTATCCCACCTGGGGACGAAATAAATTTACCTAAGGTCGTGCCGATAATCATTATCAGTAGAATAATAAAAGCCAGCCATTTTTTCCAGAAGGTTCCTGTTGTCTTGTAGTCGCGGATGAATGACGTGAGATAAAATATTTTAGATTCGCCCCAGTTCTGAATAAATTTCTCGGTTGTTAAAAGAACAAGGTTATCGCCTGGTTTTAGTTTTAACTTATCAATGTTCGAAGTTATCCTTTCCCCGTTTCTGTGAATGGCAATTACCACAGCCTGGTAATGTTCAAAAAAATTAAATTCAGGAATCGTTTTCCCAACTCCCGGGAAACGGGGGGCAATTACCGCTTCGTATTGTTTCAGGTCTTTTTTTGGAAAATCTTTTACCAAATCCACCCCTTTTAAACTAACATTATTGTTGGCCAATATATAATTCAAGCGGTCCGATTTTCCTGCAACCAACATTTTGTCATTAGCCTTAATTGAAAAACCCCCTTTTTGGGTTTCAATGATATTGCCATCACGGTTGATACATCTTACCAACAGGTTTTTCAGTTCTTTTAGCCTGCCATTTTTAATGTCAAGCCCAATCAGGCTACTGTTTTTAGGAATAATTATGTCGTAATAATAATCTTTGTATTCTGTTGAACTTTTTTGGTTAAAAAGTATTTTTTCGCCCGGCAACAGTTTGTTTCCTGCAATCGACATGTAAATTGTACCCAGTACGGCAACAAAAATACCCACTTTGCCCAACTCAAACATACTAAAACCTTCGTACCCGTTTTCAATAATTAAACCGTGAACAACCAAATTTGTAGAGGTGCCAATTAATGTGCACATTCCCCCTAATATTGTAGCAAACGAAAGTGGGATAAGGAACTTTTTTGAAGAAAGGTTAAGTTTTTCAGTCCATTTTTTTATAATAGGTGCAAAAATAATTACAACGGGCGTGTTGTTCAAAAAGGCTGATAAAACAGAAACTGGCAACATTATTCTCGGTATTAAGAAAACCATTTTGCCCCTTTTACGGGGGAGGTAGGTTTGAGCCAAACGGTTA
>Ga0233447_1001218_pt1 | contig 22529 bp, 20 predicted proteins | sample SI_124_October20_3_FD_183014 | JGI IMG/M metagenome (GOLD analysis project Ga0233447, IMG submission 183014) | Seawater microbial communities from Saanich Inlet, British Columbia, Canada - SI_124_October2016_135_MG | ecosystem: Environmental > Aquatic > Marine > Inlet | place: Canada: British...
ATTGTAGAGCTGAACAGTGATGGCGTTGTTATTGGGTTTCATGAAAAAGTTCAAAATCCACCCGGTAAATTAGCTAATGCAGCGGTTTATTTGATAGAATCAGAAGTTATTGAATGGATAGTAAATAGTTTGAAAGTTACTGATTTCAGCACTGAAGTTCTCCCTCAATTTGTAGGTAAAATTGCTACGTGGGAGAATAGAAAGATTCATAGAGACATTGGAACAGTTGAAATGCTGAGAGCTTCTCAGATGGATGAGTGTGATGCTCTGATATGGGATGGGAATAATCTATGGCAACAAGATTTTTTAAATAATCCTATACATAAATTTATAAATAAATAATATGAGTATTCAAAATAAAATAGTTTCTATTAATAATTCCGCACTAAGTACAGGCAGTACTTCACTTTGTTATGGTCACTTTAATCTGACACATCCTGGGCATATTCGTTATCTGCAGCATGCCAAAACCTTAGCTGATAAGTTAGTTGTTGCTATAATATCAGATAAAGAACTAGATAAAGATTCGTCTGGACACCATTTCAGTGAAGAAGAAAGAGCTGAAAGCGTGATAAATCTGCGAATTGTTGATTATGTGGTAATACTTAATGAATTTACTCTTGATGAGTTGGTTGACGTCTTAAAGCCTAAGGTTTTAGTTTTAGGTAAAGAGTTTAAGAAAAAACAATCTAAGCAAATAAGTTTAGCAATAAGAACGGCTAATAAAGAAGGAAGTGTTAAATTCCATGCTGGTGAAGTTCATTATTCTAATTCCAATTTACTACATAAAAATGTGTCAGATATAGAGAGCAGTAATAGGAGAAAATTAAATTCAATATGTAAAGACTATAATGTTGATGTAAATAATTTAGAAGATAGATTAAATAACTTCTCCAATTCTAAATTAGTTGTAATTGGTGATACTATAGTTGATAACTATGTAGCTTGTGACGCCTTAGGCATGAGTGCCGAAGCCCCAGTTTTAGTAGTTAAAGAATTAGAGAGTAGAGAATTTATAGGAGGGGCGGCAATTGTCGCCTCTCATGTAGCTGCGCTTGGAGCTAAGTGTCATTATATTAGTGTAGCTGGCGAGGATGACCAGTTTAATGTGGTCTCTAAATCATTAATAGATCAAGGTATTTCTACAGATCTTATTGTCGATACAAGTAGACCTACAACGTATAAAACACGTTATATAGTTGAAAATCAAAAATTATTTCGTGTAAGCCGTATTAAAGATCATAAAATATCAGAAGAAATAGAGAAAGAAATTATAAGTAAAATTACTACATTGGCCCCCAATATTGATGGAATATTAGTTAGTGATTTTGTATATGGAGTTATTACACAAAACATACTGGATATAATTTCCAATTTATCTAAGCAATTTGATATAAAATTATATGGTGATTTACAGTGCAGTAGTCAAGTTGGGAAAGTGTCTAAATTTGACGGATTTGACTTAATAACTCCTACCGAGAAGGAAGCAAGAATTGCCATGGACGATGATGAAAATGGTATTGAGTGGGTTGCAACTACGTTGTTAAAAAACACAAATTCAAAAAATATGCTCATGAAGCTTGGATCAGATGGTTTTATTGCATATAGTAGTAGCCTTTCATGCAGACAAGACTTTCCGGCATTATCAGTTAATCCTGTGGATGTGACTGGAGCAGGTGATTCATTGTTTGCTGCAATGTCAGTATCATTATCCTCTGGTTCTAGCTTAATAGAAGCATCGATAATTGGCACATTTATGGCGTCTTTAGCTGTAAAGGAGGTGGGAAACACGCCTATTACAAGTGATAGATTGAATCAATATATGTTAGAAGTTTTAGAATAGTAATAAGAAGGAAAAATTGTGGGTGATAAATTTTCAATAGATAGTCATAAGATGGCATATCATCCTGTAGAGGTTGCTAAATTATTAAGTGCAGAAGATGATATATCAAAATTACTTGATATCTACCCTATATATGTAGAGGTATCGCCAGTAGGTGCTTGTAATCATCGTTGCACCTTCTGCGCTGTTGATTATATTGGTTATGAGGCAACTAATAGAATTGAAGTTGATGTAATGATGAAAGTGTTGGAAGATATGGGCTCTAATGGTGTAAAAAGCATTATGTATGCTGGCGAAGGAGAGCCATTAATACATAAAAAAATTAATGAAATTGTTGCCAAGACTAAAGAAGTTGGTATTGATGTTTCATTTACAACCAATGCTGTTGCAATGGGCGATCGTTTTATTGAGGAGTCTATACAATATACATCATGGCTTAAGGCGTCTGTAAATGGTGGCTCTGCAAAATCCTATGCACAAGTACATCAAACAAGAGAAAAAGATTTTCAACGTGTTATAGACAATCTCAAAAAAGCAGTTGAATTTAGAAATAAAAATAAACTAGACTGTACGATAGGGGTGCAGTCAGTACTACTTCCAGAAAATGCAAATGATATGCTTGATTTCGCAAAGATTGTTCGTGATGAAATAGGGGCGGATTATCTTGTTATTAAGCCGTTTTCTCAAGAAGAAAGCAGTATAAATAGATTGTATGATAATATTGATTATAGGTCTATGGCATTACGTGCTAATGAAAAAAAACTTAAAGAGTTAGAGTCTGATAATTTTAAAGTTAGTTACAGATCAGAAACCATGAGCAATTATCATGAAGACCAATCAAATCGTTACACAACTTGTTATTCTACACCTATATATATGGCTTACTTAATGGCTGAAGGTTCAGTTTATGGCTGTAAAGATCATTTATTAGATCATAATTTTAGTTATGGAAATATAAATAAAAATACATTTAGTGAAATTTGGAAGGGTGAGAGCAGAAGAAAAGGTATTGAATATGTATTGAACGAGCTTGATGTTAGTAAGTGCCGTGTAAATTGTAGAATGGACAAAGTTAACAGGTATCTCTTTGATTTAAAAGAAGGTCGGATAAATCATATGAATTTTATTTAATTCGACGATTTTTCATATGTTAGTTGGCCTTGATTTTGACAATACTTTAGCACATTATGACAATGTATTTGCTGCCGAAGCCAAAAAGTTTGGTTTGGTTTCAGGTAAATGGCAAGGCACTAAAAAAGACTTAAGAGATAAGCTTTATTCTACTGAAGGTGGTGATAAATCTTGGCAAAAGATACAAGGACAAGTATATGGACCTAGTATGCATAAAGCCAATTTATTCCCTGGAGTTGCACGATTTTTGTTGCGTTGTAAACTGTTGGGTCATACGGTTTTTATTGTTAGCCATAAAACAAAATACGGTCACTTTGACTCTTCTAAAACGTTATTGCGTCAGGCAGCCTTAGATTGGATGCATAGTAAGGGTTTTTTTGATAAAGATAAGTTTTCGATTTCTAAAGAGAATATTTTTTTTGCAACTACACGACAAGAAAAAGTTGAAAAAATAAGCACCCTAAATCTTGATGTTTTTGTGGATGACCTAGAGGAGGTATTTGCAGAAAAAAGTTTTCCTGATATTAAAAAAATACTTTTTAATAAAAAATTTAAAAATAAATATCATGATGTTATATGTAGTAACTGGCTCAGCATTGATAATAGTATTCTTGGAGATATTTCTGATAGAGAGATGAAATATATTGCCAATTCTATTTATAAAGGCCCTATTAATGATATTGAAAAAATGAATGGCAGGGGTAATAGCAGGATGTACAAACTTTCAACTAGTAAAGGAAATGTTGTATTGAAAGATTATCCAGATTTATTAAACGATACAAGAAAGCGCCTAGTTACTGAAGTAAGCGCCCTTAAGATGATTGAATGCTTCAATCAGACTCCTAAAGTGCTTGCATTTAATGAGTCACAGAATATTGCTATTTATGAGTGGATTAAAGGAGTTCATCTTTCCAGTGTAAATGATAAGCATATTTTAGAGGCTTTGATGTTTATTGAAAAAATCCAAAAGATAAAAGGAAGAAGCCCTTGTGAATTAGCATCCGAAGCTTGTCTATCTGCAAGACATTTGTTTAATCAAATTGACGACAGACTTAGGGAGCTCCTATTAGTAAATAATAAAGATTTACAAATTTTTTTAAACACTGTATTTAGACCATTATGGAGCCAAACAAAGGAGTGGTCAAATCAGCACTGGCCTAGTGACAATATTATAAATGATTTGCCTATCTCTATGCAAGCTCTAAGCCCATCTGATTTTGGTTTCCATAATGCATTGTTAGAGGATAATAAGCTATACTTTTTAGATTTTGAGTATTTCGGGAGAGATGATCCAGTAAAGCTAATGGCGGATTTTGTTTGGCATCCAGGTATGAATCTTAGTAATTCTCAAAAAACTATATGGGTCAATGGAGTATTTGAAATTTTCACAAAAGATTTAAACATTCATACACGTTTCCATGCAGCATGGCCTGTATACGGATTAAGATGGTCTCTTATCCTGCTTAATGAATTTTTAAAGGATGGATGGCAAAAACGAGTATATGCTAATAATAATTTAAAAGATAAGCAAGAGAGTAAATTAGAAGATCAGCTCAATAAAGCCAAAGATATTTGTATGCAAATTCAAATGACAAGCATGGAGTGTCCTTATGTATAATTTAAATATTTTAGATTAACTATAAATCGTAAAGGAGGGATAGATAATTGCCATACAAACACCTTATTGATAAAGCACTAAAATTACGACAAGATACATTTAACGCTTTTATTGAGCATGGTGAGGCTCATTTAGGTGGAAGTTTTTCTATTATTGAGATACTTATAGCATTACATGAAGAAGTGCTAACTAAAAAAGATAAGTTTATTCTTAGTAAGGCACATGCATCTTTTCCTTATTGTATTTATCTTAGAGAGAATGGCTTTAATCCTCAGGTTACTACTCATCTAGAGATTGACCAAGAGAATAGTATTCATTGTACTACTGGAAGCTTAGGGCATGGTCTACCTATCGGATTAGGAATGGCATTAGCAAGGAAAATACAAAATAAACGAGGCAATATTTATGTAATGATGGGTGATGGAGAGTGCCAAGAAGGCACAACTTGGGAATCATTGCTAATTGCCGCTAAACACAAGCTCAATAACCTTAATATATTGCTTGATTATAACAAGATCCAAGCCTTATCTACTATTGAAGAAGTACTGCCACTAGACAATCTTGCTGAAAAATTTAAAGCATTTAATTGGAATGCTTTTGAAATTAATGACGGACATTCTTTTGATGAAATATTGCCTTTATTGCAGCAAGAAAATTTGTCATTAAAACCACGTGTCTTTATTTTTAATACAATAAAAGGTAAAGGTATTAAGGTTTTTGAAGGTGACCCGGCTTGGCATGCAAGAAAAATTAAAGGGGAAGAAATGAAAATTGGTAAAAAAGAGCTAGGAGTGCAATAAATGAAGTCATCACTTGATTGGTATATTAATAATAACGTTAGTCCTGTTAGATTAAATATAGAGTCTAAAGCTAAAGATATTCATATGTTAAATCGTATATCGTTATTTAGACATCTTGGTATTATTCCTGCTTTAAGTAGAGGAAAGTCCATAATAGAATTTGGACCTGGAAGTGGATTTAATTCACTTGCAACATATAAGACTCTTAAGCCTGGAAGATATACTCTTGTAGAGGGGAACGAGAAGGCGATAAATGAAATGCGCAACTTATTTGATATTAATATTAAATATGCATCGGATATTAATATTGTAAATTCAAGAATTACTGACTATAGAGAGCCAGACAGTAATTATGATATTTCTATCCTTGAAAATGTGTTGGTTGGTCAATCAGAGGCTCCAGAAATATTAATTAATGCTTCTAAGTTTGCGCCATTTTTTATAGTATCTCTAGTAGATCCAGTAGGATGGTTTCCTGAATTATTAAAATTTTATATTGCTCAACTTGTGATAAAGGAATGTAATACATTGGATGAAAAATTAAAAAAATTATTACCAATATTTAGTCCACATTTAGATAGCATAAAAGGCATGAATAGAAGGTATGATGATTGGATTGTGGATAATTTACTTAACCCTGCTATGGCTGGAGAGCTATTATCTTTCCCCAAAGCTATTGAGTTAATAGGGGATAACTTTGAGCTTTATAATTCATCGCCAAAGATGTTTAATGATTGGAGTTGGTATAAGAATGCTGATTATAATTATAATAATACCGCATTAAGGCAGTACTATGAAAATCTATTTAATTTTATTGATTATCGCATTCCGTATGTATCTACTGATATTAGCATTAAAAATAAAATTATGCTCTTGGATTTGTGTAAAGAATTTCAGGTTTTGGTCAAAGATTCTTTAGATGATATAGAATCTAATAAAAATTACATAATTAAAATATTATATGAGATAGCTAGTTTGTGCTCATTCTCACAGGGTACAGTTGACTCTATTACATTTGCTATTAATTTTATTAAAGGATCTGAAAGTGTGGAAAGATTGTCAAATCATAAAAGTTTCTCAACATTTTTTGGTCGTTCGACCCATGTTTATTCCTTTAATAGAGTGCCACACTGATGTGTATTTTATTTACTGCTATATGTCAATATATTGTAATAAATCCAAGATTATATGTTAATAAAGAAACAATACTATTAGGCGGTTTTGATATACAAGAAAAATTACAGAATAACAAATGGAAACTGGTAAAAAGGAATATGGATTAGTATGAGACGACGTTTTGGAGAGGCTATCTCACGATTAGCTGACAAAGATGAAAAAATTATCGTTATTGTGGCAGATATTGGGTACCGAGTTTTTGATGAGTTTCGTGAAAAATACCCAAATAGATTTATAAACATGGGTATTTGTGAACAAAGTATTATTGGTGTAGCTTCCGGAATGGCTTTAGAGGGTTTAAAGCCATGGGTTTACACAATTACTCCATTTCTTATTGAACGCCCATTTGAGCAGGTCAAACTAGATATTGACCAACAAAATGTAAATGTTAATCTTGTGGGTTTTGCAGACTATCCTTCTTTAGGTCCAACACATACAGAGCTGGATGCTAAAAAAATGATGCAACTTTTTAAAAATATTGAATCATTTTTCCCTAAAGATGGTGATGAAACTGAAAAAAATATTATCCAGGCATATGAAACACAAGGCCCTTCATTTATCAGCCTAAAGAGTGATCCTACGCTTAGTCGCTCTATTACAAGTGATAAAAAGTAATGGATTTTATATCACAAGAAGATAAAGAAACAGAAAGAGAGTTTATTGATCAAGGCTATATTATTAGGCCGGTTGCAGATAAAGGCGCACTAGATAAAATAAAAAAGCTTGCTCTGAGTAAATTGCCTGATAAAAATTTAGATAAAACTCATGAAGTGCTTAGTGTTGCCGATATAAATACCTTCCGACTTGATATTATAAAAGAGATTAATGAGCAGCCATGGCTGAGAGGGGCTTATTATCAAATTGCTAAACCATATCTTGATATCTTGGTTGGTAATGAGTTGGCAATGCAGTTGAGGGTTAATTTAAGTATTCAAATGCCTGGAGATGAAAGTTCATTGCTGCCAGTTCATGCAGATACTTGGTCTGGAGACTCTCCTTATGAGGTTGTCGTTTGGTTGCCGTTAGTTGATTGTCATGATACAAAAAGTATGTACTTTTTACCACCTAAAGTGGCTAATAGACTTTCTGACAATTTTGAATTACATGCACAAGGAAATAGTGAGCAGATTTTTAGTACAATAAAAGATGACGTTAAGTGGATGAATGTAAGTTATGGCGAGGTTCTGATCTTTAATCAAATATACCCACATGGTAATGTAGTCAATAAAGAAAATGAAACTCGATGGTCAATGAATTGTAGATTTAAAAGTCTTTTCTCTCCATATAAAGATAAAAAAATAGGTGAATTTTTTGAGCCTATTACTATGCGTCCAGTTACTAAAGTGGCTATGAGTTATAAGCTACCAAGTGTTAAACAGGTGCTTTAGTTGTGGACAAAGAAAAAAAAGCATTTCGCGGGTATATATCTAGCAGATCGTTTATGGGAGAAAGAGCCCCGCAACATGTACAAAATATAATAATCCGAGATTACTGCAATAAAAAAAACATCCATTATTTATTAAGTGCTACAGAATATGCTATGGAAAATAGCACATTAATTTTAAAACAGTTGGTTAATGATTTACACCTTGTTGATGGTATTGTGGCTTATAGTGCTTTTCAAATGCCAGAAGATGACACTGAGAGACAAAATATTTTTGGTAAAATACTCTCCTTGAATAAAGAGATACATTTTGCTGTTGAAGGTCTATCTTTGCATAATAATGATACTTTCCATCAAATAGAAAGTATTTGGCAAGTAAAAAAAACAATACCAGATTGTAATTTTTTACAAATGGCTTAATAAAGAAATTAGCATAGAGTCGATAACTTTTTTAAATATAAATAGTTTATGTCAACATACTACAGTTCACTAAAATTTCTTAATTTTAGTGATCAAATTAATGCGATTTCCAAAGGCGATATAGTCGCCCCCGTTCATATACGTGTAAAACCAATTAATCTGTGTAACCATAATTGTTGGTATTGCGCATATCGTACAGATAATGTGACTCTGGGTGATGATATGAATGATAAAGATCAGATTCCAAAAGAAAAAATGGTAGAGTTGGCACATGAATTCGTTGATATGGGAGTTAAAGCAGTAACATTTTCTGGTGGTGGTGAGCCACTACTTTATAAGCCATTACCTGAAATTATTGAAATACTGGCGCAAGGCGGAATTCGTATAGCATCTTTAACTAATGGCTCTAATCTAAAAGGAAAGGTTGCAGATGTATTTGCTAAGCATGGTACATGGGTAAGAATTTCTATAGATGCATGGGATGACAAAAGTTATGTGAAAAGTAGAGGTGCAAAATCTAATGACTTTTCTAAATTGATAAAAAATATTAAAGAATTTACAGGTAGAGATACACAATGTGTACTAGGAATGAGCCTTATTGTAGGCAAAGACAATCATAAACATATAGCGGAAGTTTGTGTTCTTTTAAAAGAGTGTGGGGTAGATCATGTTAAGATATCAGGAGCAGTTGTTAGTAATAATGTTATTGGCAATAACGCCTATCATAGCTTAATTAAAAATGAAGTGGCGAAGCAAATTCTGGAGGCAAAAAAGTTAGAAAATAGTGAGTTTAAAATATTGAATCACTATCATGATTTAGAAGAAAGGTTTGAAAAGAACTACAGCACATGCCCATTTTTACAGTTTTTGACTGTGATTGGTGCCGATCAATATATTTATACATGCCAAGATAAGGCATATACAGAAACTGGAAAAATTGGCTCTATCGAGGGAAGAACGTTTAGAGAATTTTGGTTTTCAGAAGAAAATAAAACATTTTTAAATAATTTTGATCCATCGGTAAAGTGTAATCATCATTGCGTTAGCCACTCTAAAAATCTCGCACTACATGAATATTTGTCAATTGATCAAGAACATGGTTATTTTGTATAATGGGTAAATTAAGAAATATTGTAACACCACTACATAAATCTACAAAGCGTGACTATTTAGCACGTATGGTTGATGACAAAGTTTACTGTATGGAAATTGCTAAACAATATGACAAAGATTATTGGGATGGTGATAGACGTTATGGATACGGTGGTTATAAATTCATGCCAGGAAGATGGAGGCCAGTTGCAGAGAAATTAATTAATACATACAATTTAACTTCAAACTCTAAGGTGTTAGATATTGGCTGTGGCAAAGGTTATTTATTGTATGAAATGAAATCGCTTATTCCTGATTTGGACGTTGTTGGAATAGATTGTTCTGATTATGGGCTTGAGAATGCAAAAGAAGAAATAAAGCCTTTTATTTATAAATATAAGGCAGAAAGCAAACTACCATATACAGATAAAGAATTTGATTTGGTTATATCATTAGGAACATTTCATAATCTTAGACTTCCAGAGCTTAAAGTTTCATTGTCAGAAATGGAAAGGGTTGGAAGACAAGGATATCTGATGCTTGAGAGTTATCAAAATGAGAAAGAGCTTTTTAATTTACAATGTTGGGCTCTAACTGCAGAATCCTTCTTTGATAAAGAAGAGTGGGTATGGTTGTATAAATATTTTGGCTATACTGGCGATTATGAGTTTATTTATTTTTCTTAATTGTTAACTATATTATGCACAGTAAAAAAGAGCTCTTGGTAGATTTTGGAAAACAACCTGTATCTAATAGGTTTTTATATAGTAAAAATGATAAAGTGCCCAGTTTTAATTTACAGCTGGATGTTTGTATGGATACTGGGTTAGTATGCATAAGCAATCCATTTCCAATTAGTGAGATAAGGCCACAATATGGATGGATTACATGTTTTGAGCCTGAAGATCATCTTGATGATTTAACTGATACCATAATTAATCTACCTGGGATAAATAGAGATTCTGTATTTGGAGCATATAGTTTTAAAGACGATTCAACGATAAATAGGATTATAAATAAAGGTTTTGGTAAAGCATGGAGAATTGACCCTAAATCTGATTTAAATTTAGAAGATACATTTTTAAGTGTGGAGAGCTACCAAGATGCGTTGACAGGTAGCAAAACTAACAATATTATAAAAAAAAATGGCAAAGCAGATGTCTTTATTATTAGACACGTTTTAGAGCATTCTTATGATATTGTAAGTTTTGTTAATTTCATAAAATTATTTATTAAAGATAGTGGTTATATCGTTTGGGAAATTCCTGATTGTGAAAGGGCGTTAGATGCGGGTGACTGCACTATAGTGTGGGAAGAGCATACATATTATTTTACAAAATTTACATTTAAAAACTTTCTGCATAAATATGGCTTTAGTGTTGAATATTATAGCACTATAAGTTACCCACTTGAAAATTCAATTATTGCAATAGTAAAAAAGTCTAATAATTATAAAAAATTGTTAGAAAATAATTTGGTTCAAAATGAAATTAATCGTGCAAAAAAATTCGTCAATATAATAAATTACAGAAGAGAAAACATTTACAAAAAGTTAATGCGTATTTCAAGCAAGTATGGAGATATGGCAGTATTTGGTGGTGGGCATCTTGCTGTAGCCTTTATATCGATTTTGGAGTTAGGTGAATTGTTTGATTATGTGATTGATGACAATACAAATAAAAAAGGAATGTATATGCCAATTGGAGAAATTCCAATCATAGACTCAAAGCTAATGATAAGCAAGGGTATTAAAATATGCCTATTAGCTCTGAACCCACAAAATCATAGTTTAGTTATTGATAATAATCATAATTTTATTAATAGTGGGGGAGTTTTTTTATCAATATTTCCTGACACTGATAACTATATTGAAGATTACGAGATATGATTAACTTGATAAGAGAGAGTACTGAGGTATTTTATACTGATGAAAGTATTATAAATATATCGAATAGAGATATTGAAGATCTAAAGCAAAAAATGATACTTTCTAATAATGATCGTATACGTTTGTGCACACATAGAGCAAAAGAAGATTTTTTGCATGAAATGTTAATAATACACACTAATAAGTGTTACGTTAGGCCGCATAAGCATATTAATAAGGTTGAATCAATTACAGTGTTAGAGGGTTTAGCAAAAATTATAATATTTAATGACGACGGCAGTGTCTTTGAAGAACTTAGTATTGGGTGTCATGATAGTGGAAGAGTTTTTTACCATAGAATGAATATTGAGAAGTACCATATGTTTGTTATACAAAGTGATTTTTTCATTTTTCATGAGGTTACACAAGGGCCATTTGATAAAAAACATACAATGTTTCCAGACTGGTCTCCCAAAGAATACAGCCAAGAATTTATAAATAAGTTTGCCTAAGGAAGGATTGAATATATATGAATGATTATATGACTACAAGGGATAGCTGTCGATTGTGTCTCCATAATAAATTATCTAAGGTGTTCGATTTGCCATTAACACCACCAGGGGAGCAGTTAAAGTTAACTTCTAATGAGAATGACCCTAGTCTTGTACCTATTGATCTTTATCAATGTGAGAAATGTGGCCATGTTCAAGTTGTTAATATTCCACATCCAGACACACTTTTTGGATCTAAATATACTTTTATGACAAGAGGTAACCCACTTCTTATAAAACATTTTGACTCATCAGTTGATTACTTCCTTGATAATTATACGAGTGATATTAATTTTGCTATAGAGATAGGGTCAAATGACGGAGTGTTTCTTGAGAATATTAGAGATAAGATTGATTGCAAGGTGCTTGGTATTGATCCATCTTTAGAGCCTGTTAATGTAGCAAGGTCGTATGGAGTGGATACTATCTTAGATTATTTCACCCCAGAATTATCCAATGACATTGTTAATAGTCACGGTTATCCGGACTTGGTTATTGCAAATAACGTTTTTGCACATATGGATGATTTAAGGTCTGTAATGAAAGGTGTGGGCTTGCTGCTGAAAAACAATGGTTATTTTATGTTTGAGGTATCTTATTTGAAAGATGTGGTTGAAAAATACCTTATTGGAACAATAATACATGAACACTTGTCGGTACATTCTGTATACAGCTTAACTCCATTTTTAAATGAGTTTGGTTTTAATTTAGTTGGTGTTAAACATGTTGACAATATACAAGGCGGGGCTATTGTTGGCGTTGCCCGTAAAGAAAGAGTTGTTAACACTCTAGATGAAATTATTGATATTGTTGAAAATGAAAAACTATCTGGAATAACAGATGTTGAAGGAATGCAAGAATTTAATAGAAAATTCCATAATAACATTGACAATTTTAAGAAATTAATTAATAGAAAAATTGGAAAAACCAAGATAATCGGGTTTGGTGCAGCTAGGTCATCGCCTCTTGCAATTGACTTGCTTGGACTTAGGGAGAGAATAAGTTATATTATCGATAATGACCCATTAAAAATAGGTAAGTTTATGCCAATTGGCAGTATACCTATTGTAGATATAAATAAACATATAGAGTGTATGGGTAGCATTGGTACTCAGACATATATAGTGTTAGGATGGGCTCAGACAGAAAGAATAATAAGAAAAATATTGAGCATTACTGAACACTGTTCAATAATAACGATTTATCCAAAATTTGAAATTAGGAATTATTAATGTCTATATTGATTGTAGGCGGGGATAGTCAGTTGGCTCAAAAGTTTGTTAAACTAGAGAAGGGCGAGGCTGTTTTAACTACCAGAGATCATGACAGATCTAAAAAAGATAATTATATTTACTTAGATTTGTTATTTGTTAATAATTTTGAGATCCCTAATGGAGTTGATAAAGCTATTATCATGGGGGGAGTGACTAAATATGATTATTGCATCAATGATTATGACTATGCTTACAATATAAATTGTATCTCTATACCAAAATTGATTCAAAAGTTATTGAAAAATGATATTTTTACATGCTTTGTGTCTTCAAATACAGTGTTTCAAAGTCAAGACAATGTTCCAAATGAGAAAGACACCCCTAATCCCGGTTTTGAATATGCAGCGATGAAATACAAAACCGAGTCTGAGATTGTTAAAATATCAAGTGACCTGAATAAGCAACATTTACTTTCAATATTTAGAATGACAAAAAATATTGATTGCTCTACCAAGCCGTTTGATCAATGGATTTCAGATATTAGGAGCGGTAAGGAAATAACTGCTTTTAAAGACTTATTTTTTTCACCTATCAGATTTCAAGATTCAGTAATTGCTATTTCAAAAATTGTTAATAATAGACTTTCAGGAATTTATCACATGTCTGGGGAGAAAGATATAAGCTATAGTGATTTTGCCACTAAATTACTAAATTATTTAGGTAAAAAAAATAAAGTTAATGCTATATTTTCAACTGATATTGGGGTTAATCTAGTTTATAGCCACCACGTAACCTCATTAAGTATGAAATATTCAAGAGAAGATTTGGCTGTTGGTGAAGTTGAATTAAGTAAAATATTTTCTTATTTTAGAGGTTGTATAGAGAAAAGTGACAAACACTATGTGCATGGTATTACTAAGTGATATGTTCATTTTTTGAGTCTATAATTTGGCATTTCAATCATAATTAAATTATGCAAAACTCATATCCGAAAAAAATATTATTTGGATTACATGAAAAGTCATGTAATTTATCTTGCCCTAAATGCCTTGTTCATAGTGATGATTACCCAAGAGGAAAAAAGATTAAAAAAACACTTGGAAGAATGCATATTGATGATGTAATTCGAATTTTTGATGAAATTAAAGGAAAAGATATTATGGTTTCCCCAAGTTTTTGGTCTGAGCCCCTTGTAAATAAAAGGCTCTTTATTAATTTTGTACTTGAAGCAAAAAAAAGACAGATACCAGTTAATGTAGGTTCGAATGGTTTATTGATAGATAATTATATGATGGATTTCCTTATTAATAATGTAGATATAATTTCAATCAGTATAGACGCAATGACAAAAGAAACATTGCTAAAAACTAGGGGCACTGATAGGCTGAATGATATTCATAAATCAGTTATGGGTTTATTAGAAAAGAGAGGTGATAGTAATAAGCCCAGAATAACTGTAAACTTTTCTGAAGAAGATGCAAATACAAAAGAAAAGAATGAATTTATTGAATATTGGCTACAATACGTAGATGCTATAAGGGTTAATGAGGTGTATTCAGATAAAAAGGAGATTGGAAAATCAAATAAAACTGAGCAAAGATACCCTTGTAGGGAGTTGTATGATAATATGGCTATTGATTACGATGGAACATACAGAGTATGCTGTTTAGACGGATACAGAGAAACCAACCTTGGTAATGTTTTTAAAGAAGGGGTTAAGAATATTTGGAATGGAAAAAATATTTCAACTCTCAGGCGGGAGCAAGAGCAAGGAGAGTTTCATAAATTTAGTTTTTGTAGTTCTTGTGACCAGTGGGCCGGTTTTAATATTGTCAGTGAATACGTGAAAGGTAGTCTATTAGTTAGGGAAACTGCATATTCAGTTTATTATAATAGACTAGATAGGATGGATAATTGGAAAAAGGAAACTAGAAGAATAGAAAGAAATACAGACAAGGCTTCAGCTAATATCAAGATTATAAATATATAAAATATATTGACTTATCAATAAGAAATCATGATGCTAGTTTCAATGTTTCTTAAAAGAAATTTAGATTAGTGAATATAATATAACACATCTGTTTTAGTCAAGATAGCTCTATGCATCCATTAATAAGGTAAGAATGTCTACAATGTTTAAGAATTTAATACTTTATGCGTTGGCCAGTGCAGCACTATTGTTTATTATTCTAATAAGGCGCATATACTTAGTTCGGTTGCATCAGTTACCATCAAGTAGAATTGGACTTTTTGCTGCACACGTTGAACTTTATTGTTGTGAAATTGATGCTGGCATTAATGTCCCTGACCAAAAATATATTGATTTATTTTATATGGAGAAGGATGTTTGCAATGAACAACTTGCCATTATGTGGAGTAGGGAGATTATTGTGACTCCATATTTTTTTGGACTATTTTTACAGAAAATAGAACATTTGATGTCTATTTTAGAAGTGCGTTTCACAAGTTTGAATGTTCATTTCATTGGCGTTACACAGGGCGATAGAGATGTGAATAATTTACTCGACGCTTCACCGAATCATTTAAATTTTATCCAAGAAGAAGAGGATAGAGGTGGTAATAAGCTTAGAAGCTTTGGGGTTACGGACAATGCAAAATTTGTTTGTCTAATTGTGCGTGACAGTGCATATTTAGAGTCACGTCCTTATAAGGGTAACTGGAGTTACCATAATTATCGTGACACAGATATACAGACCTATGTTATGGCAGCAGAGGAACTGACCAAGATGGGGTATTTCGTATTTCGCATGGGAGCTGCCGTTAATAAATCTATAGAAACTAATAATCCACGGATTATAGATTATGCTACAAATGGTATGCGTAATGATTTTATGGATATTTATCTTGGTGCTAAATGCGACTTTTGTATATCTGTAGGGACTGGATTTGATGCAATACCAAGTATATTCAGGCGCCCAATTGCATATGTTAATAACACTCCCTTAGGTTATTTTACCACTTGGTCCAATAGATTTTTGCTGTTAAGTCAACATCATTATTCTACAAAAGATGATAATGAGTTATCCTTAAAGGAAATCATTGATAGAGGCGCCACCCTTTGTTATTCAGTCGAATGCTATGATGAAAAAAATATTAAATTAATAAACAATACTCCGGAAGAGATTCGTGACCAGGTGGTAGAAATGGCAAAAAGACTTGAAGGTACATGGATACCTGATTCTATTGATAAGACACTACAAGAGTCTTTTTGGAGTGTATTTCCGAGCGATATTATTGGTGAAAATGGGCAGCCATTACACGGAGAAGTAAAATCACTTTTTAGCGCTTCTTTTCTCAGAAACAATCCTAAATGGGTTGAATAGTTCTAGTAATTAAATTAAAAAAAATTAGTAAATAAAAATATGGAAGTAAATCAATGTGCTCTAGAACGTAAAAAATCACTTGTGTTTTTATACAGTGTATTTTCTTATTTAGTGGCACTATTTTTTATTGGCTTTATTATTTACAAATACCACAATCTAAATACGTTAGATATAGTAGAGGTTATTAAAAGCACATATATCTTGGATGTACATGAATTTAAACCAGAGCCTTTTGAGTGGATTATATATACGTTAGGACTTGTTTTTTTTCCTATTTTAATACTACCATTGCATTTTGTTTTAAATAGTTATGCAAGTCTATTCAAGAGCCAATATGTGTATAACATATCTTGGCTTCTTGTATTTATGACACCTGTAATTGTGTTATTTTATGCTAGTACTCAGGAGTGGGGATCATGGTACTATAAGTTTTTTTTAGAAAAAACAGTTTTTAGTGTAAATTCAATTGTGCCATTTTTTCTACTAACTTTAATGGCAACTTTAATTTATTTTGATAAATTAAAGTTGCCAAGTGTTGTTAGAAATACACTATTAAAGGCAATGAGTGTTATCTTAAGTGCAGTGACTTTGTACTATTTGATTCTCTCGTTCTTTATAAACATATTTGATGTAAATTCTTCTGAATGGGGTTGGACTCACTTTGATGCAATTTATTATTCAGTAGTACAGGTCGTTAATGATAATAGTGCACTATATGTTGATGGCTTTTCCAATACCTATGGACTCTACCCACATTTATTAGAGCCTATATTATCACTGACAGGAGGGGTTAGCATTTTCAAGTTTACCCTTATCCAGGCAGCACTCATTTTTATTTCTTTTTGGATTATATATTATGTGATAAATAAGTTGGTAGCTAATAGAATTATTGCTAATATTGGATTTTTATCAGTTATTTGGGCTCAATATTTTTATGGAAAATTTGCCGCTATGTATTTACATCGACAAATGGAATATTATTTTCAATATACTCCATTAAGAACAATATTCCCTTGTTTAATATTGTATTTAGCATACAAATATACAACAAAAAAAAGTAATTTTATTCGACTTTTGGGATATGTTGTTTCAGCTATATCTCTAATATGGAATATTGAAACAGGGGCAATTGTCTCGATAAGTTGGTATATGTTTATTTTGTATTCTAATATTGACCATGATGGAGGTGCTAAATTTAATTTAATTAAATCGTTTAATGAATTTCTGGTGTTTTTTGGAGTTATAGCTGCAATTATAGTTTTTTATTATATATACATATATACAAGGTATGGTGAGCCTCCCCAGTTGCAATTATCCTTTCAGACTATTAAAACATTTGGGTCTCATGGGTATTTTATGATTAATATTCCAGTAATAGGACCTTGGAATCTTTTAATATTGATCTACATATCAGCTTTTTTCTATGCATTGTTAAATATTAAGAAGAAAGCAATGTATCAATTTAATTCAGTTATGTTTTTGCTATCAACAATGGGTTTTGGGCTGTTTTATTATTATTTAGGTAGAAGTGCTAATGGTAATATTTTTTTCGTATCATGGCCAGGGTTTATTTTACTAACTATGTACGTAAATGCCCTTCATATCAAGATGAAAAATAAAAAGGCATTAATTCACCAAAAAGTACTTTTTATTAGCATCATGACAGTGTTCCTTGCATCTACAGTCAATATGATTTATTACGCTCCTGGGGCAATTAATAAACTCATAATTAATAGAAATAAGGTATTTGACCTGAGAGAGAATACCGTTGTTAAATCGAACATTGAGTTTATAAAAAAAAATACCAAACCATACGAAAATATCTTAATTTTATCGGGTCGTCAAGGGGTGTATCATTCAGAAACAACTACATCCTCATCATTTAATATTGGCCTAAGGGATTTATTTTATAAAAAAGATTATGATAAATTGATAGAGTTGATTTCATCTAAAAATATTAAAATATTTTTAGATGAAGATACTTTTAAAAATGACCCTGGACAGAGTGTATATAATTATAATAATGCCCATATTATTTCTGTAATTGAATCTAAATATAGTTTAGTTGGATCATATCGGAATATGATGTATTTTTTAAAGTCAAATTAATGCTTGATATTTTAGAGTGAACACTAGAGGCTTTACTGGATACTTAGTTTGCATCACTTATTTTACAAAAATAAACTTACAATGCAATTAATAATAAATAGCTTTTGAGGCTGCATGTCAGTACTTAAAGGCGGGTTACATTATATTTTTCAATATAAATTAAAAGTCTATTTATTAGTTCTTTAGCGCAATAAAATCAAAAAATAATTAACTATGTTTAAAAATTATAACTTTTTTAAAAAAATAAAAATACTTTTTGATGGCTCTAATCTTAAAAGTTTAATACTCATTTTTATTGGAATAATCTTTATGGGTTTTTTTGAAATTCTTGGTGTTTTTTCAATCGCCCCATTTATGGCTGTTATTTTAGATCCAGACATAGTTCTTAATAATAGGTATTTTTCGTACGTATATAACATTAAAGATTTTGGCGGTAAGAATGATTTTGTGATTTTTTTAGGTATAGCAGTTGTTGTATTTTTATTAATATCTAATATATTTCAAGCATTTATAAATTGGAGGATAATTCATTTTACAAATATTCAAAGTCATAGAATTTCTACAAAATTACTTACAGGCTACCTAAATAAGCCATATGAATTTTATCTAATTAATAATACTTCTGAAATGACAAAAAATATCCTTACCGAAGTTAGCCGTGCTATGCAAGGTGTTATTTTGCAGTCACTAGTTGCACTATCCAAAATTATTCTTGTTGCATTTACATTTGCATTACTTTTTTGGGTTGATAGTATGATTGCCACAGTATCAGCATTTGTTTTAATTTTTTCATATGGAATAGTTCATAGTATTGTTAAACATAAAGTTTCCTTTTTAGGGGAATCGTTAACAACAGCTAATTATAAGGTGTACAAAGCTACTAATGAAGCACTATCCTCTGTAAAGTACATTAAAGTAAGGGGTGTCGAAAAAGAGTTTGTTAATTCTTTTTGTGTGCCGTCAAAAAAAATTTCTAGTTACAATACAATGAACCAAATGATGGCATTAATACCTAGATACATTTTAGAAGTAATTGTTTTTGGAGGAATGATACTCATTGTTATGGTATCTAGCACTAATAATCCAGAAGTCATACCAATTATGTCACTTTATGCAATGGCTGGATATCGGCTTATGCCAGCTATTCAAAGTATATATACAGGAATAGTAAGTATAAGATACAATATCTCTGCATTTAATATGATGACATCTAATCTTTCGGAAGCTGATGCTACAATAGATTTAAAGCCGAAACCTCTCAGACTAATATTCAATAATAAAATTGAAATGGAAGATATTGAATATATGTATTTGAATGCAAAAACAACAACAATTAATAAAATTAACTTAACGGTTAAGCACAATACAACTGTCGGTATAATCGGAACAACTGGCTCTGGAAAAACTACATTAGTAGATATTTTATTAGGGCTACTTAGTCCAAATAGTGGGCATATTAAAATAGATGGGATAAAACTTAATAATAATAATATTTCTGCTTGGCAAGACAGTATAGGCTATGTGCCTCAATCTATCAATCTTATAGACGGCACTATTAGAAATAATGTAGCATTTGGCGTGCCAAACAATAGTATTGACGATAATCAAGTAATAAGAGCTCTAAAAATAGCAAATATGTATGATTTTGTCTCATCATTAGACGATGGGTGTGATACGCTAATTGGCGAGAAAGGGGTTAGGCTTAGTGGGGGGCAACAGCAGCGTATCGGTATTGCAATGGCGCTTTATAATAACCCTTCAGTGTTAATTTTAGACGAGGCAACAAGTTCACTTGATAGTATTACGGAAAATACAATTATGGATACTATCCACAATTTATCACATAAAAAAACAATAGTTATGATTGCACATAGATTGTCTACAGTAAAGGAGTGTGATATCATTTACATGATGGACAAAGGTAAGATTATAGCAAGCGGGACATATCAACAAATGAGTGATAGTAACGAGAGTTTTAGAGCTATGCTTGATGCTACAATATAAATTTCTTTAAGCTTTCTCGCCTTTATGCAAGTAATCAACCTTGTTCTTTGTATATAAAATTATGGATAATAGTTAGCAAAAATTTACCTTTAGGCGAATGTAAAATCTATATTGATTAATTGATTAAATACATAATAAGAACTAGCATATGATAGCATTAGTAACTGGGGCAGATGGTTTTATTGGATCTCACTTAACTGAGATGCTTATAAGTAATGAATATCAGGTTAGGGCTCTTTCACAGTACAATTCATTTAATAACTGGGGCTGGTTAGAGGAGGTTGAAAATAGTGATAAATTAGAGGTTATTTCTGGAGATATCAGAGACCCTCATTATTGTAAATTAATCACTAAAGATGTGGACGTTATTTTTCATTTAGCAGCTTTAATTGCTATCCCGTATTCTTATATTGCGCCAGATAGTTACGTAGACACCAACATTAAAGGAATATTAAATATTTGTCAAGCGGCAAGAGAAAATGGAAACATTCGTGTTATTCACACCTCAACAAGTGAAGTGTATGGTACAGCGAAATATGTACCTATAGATGAAAATCACCCTATGCAGCCACAATCACCTTATAGCGCAACAAAAATTGCTTCCGATGCCATGGCTATGAGTTTTTACAATGCATTTGATCTCCCGGTAACTATTGCTAGGCCGTTTAATACCTATGGCCCAAGACAATCTGCCCGTGCAGTAATTCCAACTATAGTTACCCAAATTGCTAATGGCGCAAAAGAAATCAAATTAGGAGATGTAACTCCAACTAGAGATTTTAATTATGTTGATGATACGTGTCGTGGCTTTATCGCTCTTGCAGAGTGTGATGACTCTATTGGTCAAACGGTTAATATAGGCTCTAATTTTGAAATTAGCATTGGCGATACACTGAATTTAATCAAAGAGTTAATGGATAGTGATGTTCTATTTACTTTTGATAAAGAGAGGGTTCGACCATCGAAATCTGAAGTTTTTAGGCTTTGGTGTAACAATGAAAAAATGAAAAATCTAACAGGGTTTAAACCAAGTGTTGATATACGCCAAGGCTTGCAAAAAACTATTGATTGGATTACCCAGCCTGAAAATCTAAAAAAATATAAATCAGAAATTTATAATGTATAAAGATGTGGTCACTTTTATTCAAAAAATTTATAAAACTATAGGTCCTATCTCTTTGCACGAACCCAGGTTTATTGGCAATGAAAAAAAATATTTAAATGAAAGTATTGACTCAACATTTGTTTCGTCAATTGGTAAGTTTGTGGATGAATTTGAAGAGAAAATGGCAAGCTATACTGGTGCAAAATACGCTGTCGCAACCAGTAGTGGAACCTCAGCACTACATGTATCATTATTATTGGCTAATGTGAATCAAAATAGTGAAGTTATTACTCAACCGCTAACCTTTGTTGCCACTTGCAATGCTATTAGTTATTGTGGTGCACAACCTATATTTCTTGATGTTGATAAAGATACTATGGGCCTATCACCATCTGCATTGAAATATTTTCTTGAAAATAACACAACAATTAAAAATCAACAATGTGTAAACAATAAGACTAGCAAAGTGATTAAGGCATGTGTGCCTATGCATACCTTTGGACATCCTTGTAGAATAGATGAAATTAAAGAAATTTGTGATAAAAACCATATATTTCTAATTGAAGACGCCGCGGAAAGCGTTGGTAGTACATATAAAGGTAAGCATACTGGAACTTTTGGGCAGATAGGAGTTATGAGCTTTAATGGGAACAAAATTATTACTGCTGGTGGAGGCGGGTGTATTATCACCAACGATAAGGCTCTTGCAAAAAAAGCTAAATATTTAACCACTACCGCTAAGGTGCCACACAAGTGGAATTTTAACCATGATGTTGTTGGTTACAATTATCGCATGCCAAACTTAAATGCCGCTTTGCTGGTTGCGCAATTAGAAAATCTGGATAATTTTATTAGTAGCAAGCGCAAGTTA
>Ga0233447_1001219_pt1 | contig 22505 bp, 15 predicted proteins | sample SI_124_October20_3_FD_183014 | JGI IMG/M metagenome (GOLD analysis project Ga0233447, IMG submission 183014) | Seawater microbial communities from Saanich Inlet, British Columbia, Canada - SI_124_October2016_135_MG | ecosystem: Environmental > Aquatic > Marine > Inlet | place: Canada: British...
TCATTAATAACCGGACTGCCCGAGTTTCCTCCGGTTATGTCGTTATTGGTAATAAAACAAGCGTGTAGCGATCCATCTTTATCGGCATATTGCCCGAAGTCGTTGGCCAGCAACAATTCTTTCATTCTTGCAGGAACATCAAACTCATTATCTCCCGGGATTTCTTTTTCAAGATAACCATCGGTAGTTGTAAAATAGTTATAAACAACTCCGTCACGTGGCTCATAATCGAGAACCTGTCCGTAAGTAAGACGCATTGTTGAATTGGCATCGGGGTAGAAATTTTTGTCTTTTTCCATTTCCATTAATCCGGCTACAAACAACCTTCTTCCTTCGTTCAGATTGTCATTTCCTTTAGCCGCTATTTCTCCAATTTCTCCATATTTGGCAAAAATGTCTCTTGCAGCCTGAAACGCCATATCTTTTTTCAACACTTTTAAAGTTGGATTTTTTAGAAATTCAGTTAGTTCGGCTTTGTTATCAAAGATTGATTTCGAAAACATTTTTTCGGCATATTTTGAGAAGTTCCCTTTGTATTTCTTCTGAATATCAGCAAATAAAGCCGGGTGGAATCTTGCATTATTATTTTCTGCAAAAAGTTGCATTAATGCACCTGCTACTTTTTGATCGGTTGCCGCATCATAATCTTTAAAAAATCTTTCCAAGCTGTTTTGCATGCCTGATGTTACCCGTTCTATCCTATCTTTATTTTCTTCAGGTTCTTTAAGTAAATCGAGCAAAGTCCTTGCACGGTAAGCAAACATAAAAATTTCGGGACCCCTGATCATTGATTCCGACATGTATTCCTGTGCCCTGTTTTCTTCAACATCAGAATAAAAATTAGAAATAAGTTCCAGTGCTTTCCCGTATTTTTCTTGTCGCGAATTGTCGCCATTTACCCAATTTGTAAAATTATTTTCAAGCGATTTTTTCTTGGCAATGACGTTTAGGTTATCCAATCCTTTATTTTGCCCAATGCTGTATTTATGGTAATTCGAACTACGTGCATATTTTGAAGCATATTGAATTCGTGCTTTCTGGCTTGAATTCATGTATTCATCTAATATCTGTAATTTTACACCGCGAACTTCAACCCGCACCGGGTTTGTAACTTTCATCGTGTAATCAATCCCATACGAAGTTTTATAACGGTTGGTACCTCCCGGATATCCCATTATCATTGCAAAATCGCCTTCTTCAACCCCTTTTAATGAAATTGGTAAAAAATGTTTTGGTTGATAAGGAATATTGTCTTCTGAATAAGTGGCTGGTTTCCCATCGGGGCCGGCATAAACACGGAAAATAGAAAAATCGTTAGTATGGCGCGGCCACATCCAGTTGTCGGTATCGCCACCAAATTTACCGAGAGCTTGTGCAGGTGCACCAACTAAACGGATATCTTTAAAAGTTTCAACAACAAAAAGGTAATATTTATTTGAATTGAAAAAACTGCGAACGTAAGTTTCGTAATGCGTTTCCCCTTTAGCTTCTTCTTCCAGCGAATCAGAAACAGCTGTTATTGATTTATTTCGTTCTTCCCAATTCATCTCATTGGTAACATCGGCAAGGACTTTTTCAGTAACGTCTTCAACACGCACCAAAAACGAAACTGTTTTCCTTGGGTTTGACAGTTCCTCTTCGCGCGACATTGCCCAAAAACCATCTTTTAAATAATCGTGTTCAACACTTGAATGACTTTGAATTTCGCCAAATCCACAATGGTGATTGGTAAGTAACAAACCGTCTTTCGAAATTAATTCGGCGGTGCATGAACCACGGTCGAGTGCAACTATTGCATCTTTCAAACTCGAATTGTTAATACTGTAAATATCTTCAGCTTCTAACTCGAAGCCCATTTTTTGCATCTCATTTATATTCAATTTATGAATAAGTGAAGGCAACCACATCCCTTCGTCGGCCACTGCAGAACCAAAAAGAAATACGGTGAATAGCAGTATCAAATTTAATCTTCTCATTTTTCTTTTAATTTTTATCTATTAGGATTTGCAAATATAATTTTTTAGATTTCAATGGATTGTGACATTTATCTTTTTTGTGCCGAATATTTCAAAAGAAGCTTGTACCACCAATATAATATTGATAATGAAATTAAAATCATGAGGATTCCACCCAAAATAACAGTTGTGTTTTTTACAATTATCATTTCTTTTATCATACTGATTATGGGAAGTATCCCAAAACTTATAGGAATCCATTCGAAATGAAACCGTATAAAAAAGAAATAAACTAACAATACAAAAGCCGCCAGAATTGACCCGGAGATGAGCCAGGTTGAATAATCTTCAAACGACATGCCCATCAGAGCCAAACCGGCCAAAAGGGCAAAAATAATCCCACTCCATTTTTGGGTAGTCCAGCTTTTTGTGAAATGATGAATACCAAGAAATAAAATCGCAGCAAAAGCAGGGTAAAAAATTATATTCATGGTTTTTGAAAAAGCAATTCCCAACCATGGAACAATTCCGTTTAAATAGGAAAAACTAAGCCACGAAGGTTCCATTTCAGGCATAATACTTTGTGCTGCCGATAAAGTTCCGGCAACAAGAATACCTAATCCTGCAGCTTGTAAAATATCCCATTTCCCCGATTTTGCAGTTACCGGCAACCAGCCCGGAGTAGCGGCTATAAAAACACCGTTGAACAAACTAAAAAAGATACCTGAAATGGAGATCCCAATTAACATTGTTGTTATAAAATTACCCATGGGAACCTGTGTATTGTACCCCGACAAAAGTGAATTCCAGTTGATCCACAAATCAAGGATATAAAACATCCCAAACAAAAGTGTTACAATGCTAAACACTTTTAAGTTGAATTTTTTTCGCGTCCATCGGAAGATCCCTATCAAAAGACCAAAAATAATTGTGCCAACAATTAAAATATTACCGATGGTTTTTATGATTGATTTTTTACTGTCCTCATCTTTATAATTTCTTGTCCATTCTTCGGGAATATGTACAAACGAGAATGTATTAATAAGCTCATTCCCCGAAATTTCGATCAGGTATCGACCCTGTCCCTGAGAGAGAGGAAACCGAGTTGTATCAGCATAAATAAATTCCCAATCAGTTCTGTTTTCCTGTTTTGTTGGCGAAACGGAAATTTCTTTTAGGGATTCCCTGTTCAACGAATAGAAGGATAATAAAGTAGAGTCGGCTATAATCTGAGCTTCGTTTTGCTCAAGATTTTTACCCGACCATGTTTCAGGGATTTTATGGAAGACGCCCATGATTTTTCCAGTATCCAGAACACGAACAATAAATTCTTCGGTTTTGTCTTCAACTTTCCCTTTTGTTTTTACTAATCTGATTTCCCAGTGTGGAGGTGCAAGAAAGTTGCTAAACAATTGATTATAAATTTCTTCGCCACCAACTTGCCAGGCAAAAATGTCTCGAATATCAATCTTGTCGGCCACAGAAGATAAAACGGTCCATTCATCGATTTCGAGGTCATATTTCTTTGTTAGTTCGCTTTTGGCCACTTCAACGGCATCTTTTCTTGACAGCTCCAAAATTGGAGAATCAGTTTTGAAAGGGGTAAACAGTAACCAAATAATCAATCCAATAATTCCAAGTGGCAACATCCATTTTTCGACCTTTAGTTTTTTTACCTGAATTTCAATTTCCGGTGCTTCGTCTATAATTGGTTTCTTCGGAACCAGCCAGCCACTGTTTCTTTCTTTCTCAGGAACTTCAGTCCATTTTTTATTTTTGAATCGAAAAAGCAGAACTATAAAAACTGGAGCAAAAAGGAATAATACAACTAAGGCACGATCGATCCAAATTCCCGATGTTGATGCCACCCAGAGAGGAAGGCTAATCCAAAAGACATCAACTGCGTAGTGTGCTATTACTGCCGGAAGAATTCCGTAATAAATATAAATTATTCCCATAATTACAAATGGGATTACCATTTCAATTACTCTTGCATACGAAGGTTGTTGTGCGTAATTGGCGTGTCCGGCTCCAAAAATGAGCGTTTGTAAAATTAAGACCAGAATGATCCAAAGATTCCTCGATTTTTTCCCTTTGGTCAATATAAAAATACCGGCGATTGGAACTGCCCTGAAAAGTGCTTCTTCCCAAAATCCTGCCTGCAATGAAATAGCGATAGAATCGAGCCATGGAAGATAGTTGGCTAAAATATTAGGATCTGATAAAGTGCCGGCAGGGCTCCACCAACCAAAATGAGTAGTAGTTGTAACATAAAAAAGCACATCGATTGCAAGGATAATAATGGCAAATAAATAACCAGAAATTGTTTGTCCTAAAACGGGCAGGCTTCCTCCGGTATTTTTCGACCAAATTTTCCACCATTGAATGTGCCTGGGGAAAGCCATTCTACCCAAACCTTCAGCCGCCATAAATGAGATCGCAATTAAAGCCCCAAAACCTAAAGCTCCCATTAATCCATTTAGTAATTGCCGCAATAAAAAGTTTGATTGCGACATGGAAGTATCATACGAAAACCACGAAAAAGGCAAACTGTTAATAGTTAACAGGAAAACTGATGCAAATCCGATTCCAAGTCCCCACATGACCGCAGGTTTCCAAATTAATCTCCGTTTTCTTATTAATATGAAAATTCCGAGAATTATGCCCAGTAATCCGTAAATTAATGAAATAGCTGCTAACGAAATCATTTGAATGGTTTCGTTGGCAGAACGCATTTCTGAATATCTCCTGTCAAAATCTTCCGGAATTTTTACATGGTAATTTACCGAAGTTAATTTGTCGCCACTAACCATCAGTTTTAACCTGAATTTTCCTTCACCTACCGTTTTATCGGTACGTTCATATTCAAAAGAATGATCGATCCGGCCACTTATTTGTTCCTCAAACGATTTCTCTACCAGTTCATAAAAATCTAAAATTACATCCCAGTTATAAATCGCATGATGTTCAGCAACTCGTAAGGCTTCTTCTTGATTTAATGTAGCACCTATTTCCGATTCTGGTACTTTTTCGTAAAATCCGTAAGAGTCGCCATTCGGTTTAAACCAGAAAATTACTTCCCGTGCATCTTGTTCCTTAAAATGCCTCACCGACCAGTGGTACGATTCATAAAAACCCTCGGAAACCAGTTCAGTAAAAGTATCTAGGCCTCCACCTTCCAACTCAACAAAATTTTGAAACCGGTTATCGTTACTGAAAGCCGCAGTCTGTTTAAATTCCTGCGGCCCAATTTCAAAATCGCTGGCAAGCCGAGCTGCTTTTTCGAGGGCAGCTTCCCTATCCATTTTTATTTCAACATTTACCAAACTATTGGCCTTATCGAAATTGTGATAAATGTAAAAAATGCCCGCCAATGAAAGTAAAACAAAAACAATCCAGGTTAGAGGGCGATTAAATAAGTTATGTTCCTTCATGATACTGGTTTGGTAATAAATTGGTATTCAAATTAAAAATAAATTACAATAAATAAATACCCAAAAATATTGAATTATTCGATAGAAAAATGGAAGCATGAGACAGATTGGAAAAATTATTACCGGATAAATGAACAATATTAAAAAATCGAGTAAAAACCTGTATTTAAGTAAGTGGTTAAAAATATATAAACTAAGGTTTAGTTACTTAATTCTTTCTAAATTTGTAGCTTCAAGAAAAGAATTACAGGGTGGAAGAAAAAAAGAAAAAGAAATTTTTTGAGAAAATAAAAGATCAATACCGGTTAATTATTTATAACGATACCACTTTTCAATCGGTGTGGAGCATGAAACTCTCGCGATTGAAAGTGTTTACTGTAACTAGTTTAATGTCGGCGATTATAGTAATTCTGGTGATTTTATTAATTGCAACAACCGGGTTACGAGAATACATTCCGGGTTATCCAAAAGCAGAATACCGACAAATTTTAGTTCACACAGCTTTAAAAATCGATTCACTGGAAAATGAACTTAAAAAAAGGGACGATTTTTTTGTAGGGATTAAAGCAATTATTGAAGGTAATATTCCCGAAGACAACTTGTTTATTGACACAACCATAGAACAAAGCGAAATTGAATTCCTGGAATACAACCATGACTCAGTTTTTCAGGATCAGTTATTAGCCGAACAATTGAGCCTTTCGTTACAAGACAATGCGAGTAAAAATCCGGGACTAAGCCAGATTCATTTTTTTGTTCCTGTAAATGGTGTTATCAGCAACCATTTTAATTCAATTACCGATCATTTTGGAATCGATTTGGTGAGTGGCCCAAATTCAAGGATCTCGGCAGTTTTAAATGGTACAGTTATTTTTTCGGGCTGGACACTTGAAACAGGTTATGTTATTTATATTCAACACGAAGCAGATTTAATTTCGGCATACAAACACAATGCTGAACTTTTGAAAAATACAGGTGACCTTGTTAACGCAGGCGAAGCCATCGCAATAATCGGGAATTCGGGCGAACTGACAACCGGGCCCCACCTGCATTTCGAACTTTGGCACAACGGAACTGCCCTTAACCCTGAACAATATATTGATTTTTAGAGCCTATGAAAAAAAGAATTGCCATTCTGGGTTCAACCGGTTCAATCGGGACGCAATCGCTAGAAGTAATCGATCAAAACCCCGAAAAATTTGAGGTGGAAGTAATTACTGCCAATAACAACGTAGATCTACTCATCAAACAGGCAAAAAAATACCAGCCAAATGCAGTGGTAATTGCCAACCCTGATAAATATAAATACGTTAGCGATGCACTAAATAACGAACCTATTAAAATTTATGCTGGAAAAGATGCACTCAATCAGGTTGTCCAAATGGAAACTATCGATCTGGTGCTTACCGCCATGGTTGGTTATTCCGGGTTGATACCTACTTATCATGCGGTAAAAGCCGGAAAAAATATTGCATTGGCCAACAAAGAAACACTTGTTGTTGCCGGCGAAATAATTACAAAATTAGCCAAAGAGAAAAAACTGGATATTCTTCCGGTTGATTCAGAACACTCGGCTATTTTTCAATGTCTGGTTGGCGAGTTTATGAACACTATTGAAAAAATTATCCTCACTTGTTCGGGGGGCCCGTTTCGTGGAAGATCAAAAAACGAGCTTCAGGATGTTACCGTTGATAATGCCCTCGATCATCCCAATTGGGAGATGGGTGCAAAAATTACAATCGACTCGGCTACTTTAATGAACAAAGGTTTTGAAATGATTGAAGCGCACTGGTTATTTGGCCTTCCTTCTTCTAAAATTGAAGTGATTGTACATCCTCAATCTATTGTTCATTCCCTTGTTCAATTCGAAGATGGATCGATGAAAGCACAAATGGGATTGCCCGATATGAAGTTGCCGATTCAATATGCACTTGGTTTTCCATACCGTATAAAAAACGATTTTCCACGCTTTAATTTTATCGATTATCCTACCCTGGAATTTGAACCGCCAAATACAAAAATTTTTCGTAACCTTGCACTCTCTTTTGAAGCACTGAATTTAGGTGGAAATATGCCATGTATTTTAAATGCTGCGAATGAGGTTGTTGTTGAAGCTTTTTTGAATAAAAAAATCGGATTTTTACAAATGCCCGAAATCATTGAAAAAGCAATGCAGAAAGTAGCTTTTATAAAAAAGCCGGGGCTTGAAGATTTAATTCAGACCAACGAAGAAACAAGAAGAATTACACAATTATTATCAGAAAACAGAAATTAAGAAGAAAATTTTGAATGGAGTCGATTTTAGTTAAAACAGCACAGTTGCTTTTAAGCCTTTCAATACTCGTGGTATTGCACGAATTTGGGCATTTTATGTTTGCACGTTTATTTAAAACAAGAGTTGAAAAATTTTATCTTTTTTTTGATCCCTGGTTTTCACTTTTTAAAATCAAAAAAGGCGATACTGAATACGGAGTTGGCTGGCTGCCACTTGGTGGTTATGTGAAAATTTCGGGAATGATTGATGAATCGATGGATAAAGAAGCCATGAAACTTCCTCCACAACCTCATGAATTTCGAGCAAAACCTGCGTGGCAGCGCCTTTTAATTATGTTGGGTGGCGTTTTAATGAATTTTGTTTTTGCAATGCTTATCTACATCGGTGTTTTGTATGCCTGGGGGGAAGAATTCCTTCCAACAGAAAATGCAAAATATGGAATTGTAGTGAATGAAGTTGGCGAGGAAATTGGGTTTCAAACTGGCGATAAAATCTTGACAGTGGGCAACCAATATGTCGAGAACTTTATGAAAATTATCCCAGTTGTTGTATTGGATAATATCAAAACTGTTCAGGTTGAACGGAACGGGCAAAAAACAGATGTTGAAATAAGCGATTCTGATCTTGCACTTCTTTTAAAAAGTAAAACAGTAATTTCTCCCCGTTTTCCATTTAAGATGGGAGTTGAAAGTTACCTGAAAAAATCGCCAGGGAAAGAAGCCGGATTACAAATTGGGGATGAATTTAAAGGATTAAACGGGAAATATTTTAGCTTTTTTGATGAATGGACAAACGAATTAAAAGCCAATATTGGGAATTCTATTTTAATTAATATTGAACGAAACGGACTGCCCATGGAAATTCAGATGGTCTTAGGTGAAGATGGGATGATTGGAATTGCCAACAGCCACGCAAACGACCAAATTTTTGAATACAAAACCATTAAATACGGATTTCTTGAATCAATTCCGGCAGGTATAAAAAGAGGCGTTCAAACCACGGCAAACTACCTAAAACAATTTAAATTATTTTTTAGGCCCGAAACAAAAGCCTACGAATCCTTGGGTGGATTTGCAACCATCGGGAACATATTCCCCGCAACCTGGGACTGGTTTTCTTTCTGGAACATGACGGCATTTATATCAATCATTTTAGCAATAATGAACCTTCTACCAATCCCGGCACTCGACGGTGGACATGTTACTTTTTTGCTTTTTGAAATGATAACCGGGCGAAAACCAAATGAGAAATTTATGGAATATGCACAAATTGCAGGAATGATCCTTCTCCTTGGGCTGGTACTTTTTGCCAATGCCAACGATATATTAAAAATGATAAACGGAACTTTTTCGTAAAATATTTCTATTTTTGTAACGAACCAATTTTAACTTTGTATCATGAATTTATTTGTAATTGCTGGATTTATAGGACCACAGGAAATTGTTATAATTTTAATTATTGTTTTACTTCTTTTTGGAGGGCGTAAAATTCCTGAATTAATGAAAGGTCTTGGAAAAGGTATGCAGGAATTTAAAAAAGCTACCAAAGAAGAGAGTAAGGAAGAGAGCAAATCCGATCCTGAAAAAATTGACAACTAATTTATATTAGCTGATGGTGAAAAATCCCGTTTCTGTTATTTACAGGTGCGGGATTTTTTGTTTTTAAACTGGTAAGGTTTTTGTAATAAAAAACCAGAAAATTCTAAATTCCTACAATAATGAAATCAAAAAAAATTAGACTAATCTCCTTACTTGTTTTAGCAATTTCGTTCGTGGCTTGTACTAACGATGGCACGGTAATGCATAAAAACATAACCGGGGCGGCAGGCGAAATGGTTGTTGTTATTTCCAAAAATTCATGGGAAGGCACTCCCGGTAAATTAATCCGCGAAACACTGGCACAACCACAATTGGGATTGCCTCAGGATGAACCAATTTTTAATATTATCGATGTTCCGCAAGCTGCATTTAAAGATATTTTTCGAAGTACCCGAAATATTATTCAAACAACTATTTCCCGGAGTGTAGAAACCGAGGGTGTTTTTTTTAAGGATGATGTTTGGGCTTATCCGCAGGCAACTGTTCAAATTAAAGCGAAAGATGCGGGTCAATTTGAAAAGATTTTCACTGAAAACCGGATTAAGATAGCCGCATATTTTATTAGGGCCGAAAAAGAGAGATTGACTATGAATTACAATAAATTTTACGAAAAAGAGGTATTTAATGTACTAAACAATAAGTTTAATTTAACCATGAAAGTCCCTCCCGGCTTTGCAATTGCCGGACAAAAGGAAGATCTTCTTTGGTTTAAATACGAAACTCCAGAAATATCTCAAGGTATATTGGTTTATACTTTCCCGTATGTTTCCGACAGTGCTTTTACTGTAAACTATTTATTGCGTATCCGCGACAGTTTGTTAAGAGCTAACGTTCCTGGGCCAACCAAAGGGAGTTATATGACCACCGAAAAAAGGATGGAACAAACTTCCAATATTCGAGAACACAATGGAAATTATGCTTCTGAAATGCGAGGACTTTGGCGCGTGGAAAATGATTTTATGGGAGGGCCATATATTTCGTTAGCTGAATTGGATGTCGCAAACCAGCAGGTTGTGGTTGCTTTTGGCTATGTTTATGCACCAAGCAAAAACAAGCGAAATTTACTACGTCAGGTAGAAGCCATGATTTATTCCCTAAAAATGAACGACCAGGCAAAAAATGATAAAATAAATAGTCAGGTTAAAATGGGGAATTAGAGGAAAGTAAAAAGTCGTAAGTATAGAGTATAAAGTACAAATAAAATGAGGGCTGAAAATTTAAATTTTCAGCCCTTATTTTTTGTTTCACTACTCATTACTAAAATCTCATATCTATTAAAACGCTGCTTTCACAATTTCGCCAACATTATCCGAAATTCCATAAGTATAAATGTGTAACGAAGGTGCGTTGTTTACAACCAAATCTTTCGATTGATGAATTGCCCACTCAGTTCCAACATGTCGGGCTTCTTCGTTATTTTTGCATTTTGCCAATTCTTTTGCCAGCGCAAAAGGCAAATCAATACTAAATAGTTTTGGTAAAACAGTTAATTGATTTTTAAGATTAATGGGTTTTATCCCCGGAATAATTGGTACTGTAATTCCAATTTCGCGACATTTATCTACAAAATCGTAATACACTCTATTATCAAAAAACATTTGGGTAACAATGTAATCTGCACCGGCATCTACTTTTTGTTTCAGGAAAGTTAAGTCGAGTTCTTTGTTTGGCGATTCAAAGTGTTTTTCAGGATAACCGGCCACTCCAATACAAAAATCAAGCGGAGTATTATTTTTTAAATCTGCCTCCAGATATTTTCCATTTTGAAGGTCTTTAATTTGAGTTACCAATTCGTTTGCGTTGGCATGTCCGTTCGGATCGGGTTTAAAAACATGCTGGTTTTTAACACCATCACCTCGCAGTGCCAAAACATTTTCTATTCCAAGGAAATTCAAATCGATTAAAACATGTTCGGTTTCACTTTTCGAAAAGCCTCCACAAAGAATATGAGGAATTACCGGAATCCCGTATTTGTGCTGGATTGCAGCTGCAATTGCAACAGTTCCCGGGCGTTTGCGAACAGTGCGTTTGACAATAGAACCATCTTCCAATTCTTTAAATTCAAGCTCGTCTCGGTGGGTTGTAATGTTAATGTATTTCGGATCGAAACCAACCAAGCTTTCAATAGTTTGGTACATTCTTTTGGTGTCGTTCCCTTTTAAAGGTGGCAATAGTTCAAACGAAAAGACAGTGCTTTTTGCTTTATTTATAATATCGATTACTTTCATTTTTTGAATATATTTTCAATTTTGAGCCCTGTCTTGTTTAGCTCTCTGTCGATTCCTTTTTCAACTGAATTATTAAAGTGAAAAATCATGTCGAGGATGAGCATCGTTAACATTCCAAAAAGGAAATAATATATTTTGCTTTTTCTGAAAATCTTCATTTGTTAATTCTAAATATGGCAAAAATACAAAAAAGTGTGCTTTTAAAGGTTTTGACTGTTTTCCTGTATGTTAAATTTAATATTAGCGTTTCAAGATCAATTGTGACAATAACAAATTAATTTATAAAAACGTCATGCTGAATTTATTTCAGCATCTTCATTTATTATTTGATTCCGAAACAAGTTCGGAATGACGTATCTATGTCAACTTTCTACTTGTAATTCAAATTAGTGGGTAAAAACTTCTCTATAAAATCAACTGTTTTACCTTTTCGTTTTGCATAGTCTTCAACCTGGTCTTTCCCCACTTTTTCAAGGCTGAAATATCTCGATTCGGGGTGAATAAAAAACTCGCCAGAAACCGATGCATTTGGATACATTGCAAAATGTTCGGTGAGCGTAATTCCAACTTCCTCTGCTTTTAATAATTTGAAAAGATTCTCTTTCTCAGAATGTTCGGGACACGCCGGATAACCCAGTGCCGGACGTATTCCCTGATATTTTATTTTTAACATTTCGTCTAAAGAAAGTTTCTCGTTGGGAACATAACCCCAGTAATTTTTACGCACTTCAAAATGTAATAACTCGGCAAAAGCTTCACTTAAACGGTCGGCAAGTGCTTCCAGCATAATTGCTTTGTAATCGTTATTTTCTGCCCGATATTGTTCTTTCCATTTCTCGATGCCAATTCCGCCGGTTGTAGCAAAACCTCCGCAATAATCAATTTTTCCAGACTCTACTGGAGCCACAAAATCTGACAAACAGAAATTAGAAATACCACCCTTTTTCTTCTCTTGTTGACGAATGTGATAAAATCTGCCAATCTCTTTTTCACGCGTTTCGTCATCATATAAAATCACATCGTCGCCACAAGAATTTGCAGGCCAGATTCCAAAAACTGCATTTGCCTGCAACATTTTCTTTTCAATTATTTCATCTAAAAATTCATTTGCTTCGGCGTATAATTTCTTTGCAGCATCGCCCTGTTTTTCGTCATTAAAAATTTGCGGGAAATGCCCTTTTAAACCCCAGGTTATAAAAAAGAAAGTCCAGTCAATATAATTCCGAAGCTCTTCCAACGGAAAATCTATTAACTGTTTTACGCCCATAAAATTTGGTTTGTAAATTGGAGTTTTATTCCAATCGATTTCAAATTTATTCAAACGAGCTTGCTCTAAAGTGAGATAATTTTTGGGCTTTCGTTGTCCTTGAAATTTTCTTATTTCAGCATAATCAGCTTTAACAGAATCGATGTATTTTTTATTTTTTGCAATTAAATTTGAAACCACATTTACCGCCAAGGATGCATCTTTTACATGAATTACAGAGTGAGAATATTCGGGTTCAACTTTAACGGCAGTGTGAATTTTAGAAGTTGTTGCCCCGCCAATTAAGATTGGAATATCAATTCCGCGCCGTTCCATTTCTTTGGCAACGTCAACCATAATTTCCAACGACGGCGTAATCAATCCACTCAAACCAATAACATCTACATTTTCTTTTACGGCGGTGTCAATAATTTTTTCGGTGGGAACCATAACTCCCAAATCGATAATTTCGTAATTATTACATCCTAAAACTACCCCAACAATATTTTTTCCAATGTCGTGAACATCGCCTTTAACAGTTGCCATTAATACCTTTTTGGGCGACGATACAATATTGAATTTCTTTTTGTCGGCTTCGATGTACGGCAATAAAAACGCAACAGCTTTTTTCATAACACGCGCCGATTTTATTACCTGCGGAAGGAACATTTTGCCTGCACCAAACAGTCCGCCAACAACATTCATCCCATCCATTAACGGACCTTCAATAATATTCAATGTTGGCTGGTAAATTTTAATTGCCTCTGCCATGTCTTCATCCACAAACTCCGGAAATCCTTTAACCAAAGCATGCTTAATACGTTCTTCAAGCGGCAGTTCGCGCCAAATATCTTTTTTCTGTTCTCGGGTACCATTTGATTCTACTTTCTCTGCAAATTCCAACAATCTTTCAGTTGCGTCGGGTCGTCTGTTTAAAACCAAATCTTCAGTTCTTTCAAGAAGGTCTTTTGGAATTTCATCGTAAATCTGTAACATTCCGGGATTTACTATTCCCATGTCTAAACCCGCTTTTATTGCATGAAAAAGAAATACTGAGTGCATCGATTCGCGCACCACATTATTTCCTCTAAACGAAAAGGAAACATTGCTGATTCCGCCACTGGTTTTGGCGTGTGGAAGATTTTCTTTAATCCAACGCACTGAATTGATAAAATCGACAGCATAATTATTGTGTTCTTCGAGACCGGTTCCGATGGTTAAAACATTGGGGTCGAAAATAATATCTTGCGGAGGGAAATTTATCTGCTCGGTTAAAATTTTATATGCGCGACTACAAATCTCTTTGCGCCGTTCAAAATTATCGGCTTGCCCAACCTCATCGAAAGCCATTACAACCACGGCAGCACCAAACCGTTTTATCGTTTTTGCCTGACGAATAAAACTCTCCTCACCCTCTTTTAAACTGATAGAATTTACAATTGCTTTCCCCTGCAAACATTTTAGCCCGGCTTCAATAACATTCCATTTCGAGGAATCAATCATAACCGGAAGTTTGGCAATGTCGGGTTCAGCCATTAACATATTAAGGAAACGCACCATTTCCTTTTCAGCGTCCAACATTGCATCGTCCAAATTTACGTCGATAACTTGTGCGCCATCTTCAACCTGCGCCCGTGCAATGGAAAGTGCTTCCTCGTATTTTTCTTCGCGAATTAAACGTGCAAATTTCCGTGAACCTGCTACATTACAACGTTCTCCAATATTTACAAAGTTGGTGTTTTCGGTCATGGTAACCGGTTCCAGTCCGCTGAACCGAGTATTATTATCCGCCACTTTTATTAAATGAGGATTTGATTTTTCAGCAATTTTTACAAATTCGTGAATATGTGCCGGAGTCGTTCCGCAGCAGCCGCCAATAATATTAACAAAATTATTATCGAGATAATCTTTAATATGACCCGCCATTATTTCCGGTGTTTCGTCGTATTCGCCAAACTGATTTGGTAAGCCTGCATTTGGATGAGCACTAATATGAAATGGAGCTTTTTTGGAAAGCTCTTTTATGTAGGGACGTAAATCAGACGCACCCAACGAACAATTTAATCCGATACTTAGTAAATCGACATGCGAAACGGAATTCAAAAAAGCTTCCAAAGTCTGCCCCGAAAGTGTTCGCCCGCTGGCATCGGTAATTGTGCCGGAAACCATAAGCGGAAGTTTTAAATTACGTGCTTCCAGTGCTTCCTCGATGGCAAAAATTGCTGCCTTTCCGTTTAATGTATCAAAAATAGTTTCAATTAAAAGCAGGTCAACTCCACCATCTAAAAGTCCTTCAACCTGTTCGCGGTACGAAGTTTTTACCTCATCGAAAGTTACCGCGCGGTAACCAGGGTCGTTTACATCTGGCGAGAGCGAAAGTGTTTTATTTGTTGGTCCCAACGAGCCGACAACAAAACGTGGCTTTGCCGGATTCTTATTAGTAAATTCATCAGCAACCTTTCTTGCAATCTCTGCCGAAGCTTTATTCATTTCGTAAACAAATTCTTCGGTTCCGTAGTCGGCTTGCGAAATACTGGTGGCATTAAAAGTGTTGGTTAAAAGAATATCTGCGCCTGCCTTTAAATATTTAGTATGAATTTCAGAAATTATATTGCCCTGTGTGATTGATAAAATATCATTGTTCCCTTTTTGGTCGTTTGGAAAATCCTTTAATCGCTCGCCGTGATAATCAGCTTGCGTTAATTTATATTCCTGAATTAAAGAACCCATTGCACCGTCCATCACTAGTACGCGGGTTTTTAGTTCTTTTCGTATATCTTTTTTCATTTTGTTTTGTCTTCTACCGTTTCAATTTTAAGTCACCTTATTTTTCTTCTCTTCTCCCCTTGAGGGGATTAAGGGGTGAGTTTTTACTACTTACTTTCTAAGAATTCCACTTTCCTTTTCAAACTCATCAATAAAACTCTCTAAAGTTCTTTGAACATTAAAAAGTTCATTTAAAATTTCTTCATTATGAAAACGGATAACAGAATATCCTGACTTCTTCAATTTCTCTTCTCTTTTTTTATCTTTTCTTTTTTGAAATTTATGGATTTCTCCATCAATCTCTATTATTAAATTCAAATCCTTACTAAAAAAGTCAACAATATAATTCTTAATGGGTCGCTGCCTTAAAAAAGGGTAACCTCGAAGTTGCTTCCTCTTTATAAGTTTATCCCATATAATAACTTCCGGCAAAGTAGAATTGTTTCTCAGCTTTCTGGCATATTCTTTTAAATTTCTATTGTAGTAATTAATTGAATGTTTTTCAATCATGCATTTTTATGTGTCATTTTAACATCCCCCAAACCCCCTTTGTAAGGGGGATTTGTTCTGAATGACTCCTAATTTATTTTAATAAATTATCATTCAGTTTTACTTTAAAATCCTCATTTCATATTCTCCCCGAATCCCAATTTTATCCTCACAAATAATGAAAAGCGAAAGGATTTCAGGATATTTCTCCGACTGCTTTATAACTTTTTCAACATGGTCGGGTGATTTAACTTTATTTCCAAAAGCAGTTGCAAATGCATCGGCCAATAAAATATCCTCACAAATAACCACAACTGCGTCAGCCTTTCCATAACTCAACGATGGGCCAACTGTTCCAGCCGAAGTACAAATTCCAAGTTTGTTTTTTTCGGGTGGAATAACCAAACCTATTCTTTCCGACAAAATAGATTCTCCGGCAAAAACCGAAAGAATTAATTCGTCTTTTAAAAGAACATAAATATCGCCACCATTTTCTACAACCAATTCATTAACCGAAAAGTTCTGAATTATCTCTTCTCCAATTTCGCGGGCAAATAATCCAGCCACTGCCGACATTGGGCCAATTCCTGCCTTTTCGGCTGCCACAGCCATTTCAACTGCTTCCGAAGGTGCAAAACCAGAAGGATGAAATGGTTTCAGACTTTTCTTAAAAAACGGTTCTGATTTAATATATTCATCAAATTGTTTGCGTAAACTTTTTATTTTGTCCAGCGCAAGCTCTTTCATTTCAAGATTAAATGAATCTGAATCGACACCAATCCATAAATCAGTTTCAAGATAACTAATTTCGAATCCTGTAAATCTTTCAGAGTTAAATTGGGTGCGATATGTTCTTTCTTGAAAGAGATTCATTTTATTACCAATACGGTTTATATAGTTACGTCATTCCGTCAGTCAGCCGACTGATTCGGAATCTCTTTTTTGCAAAGATGCTTAAATGAATTCAGCATGACGTTCCAAGTTAGAACTTGTTAATTTTCACCTAAAATCAATAGTAAATAAATTCAACGGACACGCCGGAATACACAATTCGCAAACCACACATTTGTCTTTGTCGAATTCCAATTTCCAGGTCTCTTTATTCATGGTTAACGAACCGGCAAAACAAACTGCCGTACAATTCCCGCAATCAATACATTTTTCTTCTTTTAAATGAATTCGTTTATCAAGTGGCTCGCAAGTAATATGATTCTTTTGAAGGTACTCAACACCTTTTTCAATGTTGTCTTTTTTCGCATGAAGTTCGAGTAGCAGGCTACCACGTTTGCCCGGATAAACTTCAGCTTTCAGTATATTTATTCTGATATCGTAATCTTTTACAAGGTGATAACTAAAAGCCTTATCGCCACTTTGAGGTGGAAAATTCAGAATGTATCTTTTTTTAATCATTATCGCCCTCCGTTTCTTTTAAACTATTCAATGAAGTATTTTCCGGGAACATTTGTACCGGTTTACTAATTTCGAATTCACCTTTTTGCAACCATTCTTTTAATTCGTTGGCAATTTTTCTGGCTTTCGAAAGACTTGCAACCGGTGCAGTCCGAATCTTCTTCCCACCAACTTTTATTGAACCTGTTTGAAGTTCTTCATAAGTGACCTGTCCTAATTTTGGCGTTCCTACTGTTCCATAATCGAGTACCGAAGTTTCAATCTGACTGTTGTTTATGGAAACCCATTTTGCCATTTCCTCATTAAGAATTGGGATTGGAATTCCGATTCCCACAAACATACTTACACCATATTTTTCGAAATAAGCCGCTTGTAAATAATCGGCCGACATATCTTTCAAATTTCCCATTACCGCAATGGTTGCAGCATTTGTAACCGGAACATCAAACACATTTTTTGGTTTAGTTGTATGAAACTGAGTTCCCGGCCAAACCACAAAACCTTGTGTTCCGCCAAGAAAAATACGTGTTCCCAAACCAATCGTTTTAAATTCAGGGTCGTTTAATAGTGGGCTTAATTCGCCTGAAGTAGAATAAGTCGCATTTCGCAAATTAGGAAGCAAAGTTCCCATATAAGTGTGAATCATTTTTTTTGTTGAGTTCACTGCAACATTATAATTTTGGTAGGCATTTCGCGGATTAAATAGAGTAAATTCGTTAACGGTATCGATATTTATTTTTGTTTTGATGTGTTTTCTTGGATAACAATCTGTCCCTTTTGACCAGGCTTCCAAAATTACATCTTTGCCCTCAAGTAAATCCTGAATAACATGGGCACCGCCATATTCCGGATTGTCGGGGTTGCAGGCAGTAGCACCAATATACGAATCAACGGCAGCCAATCCTTCGTAACAAGGCACTCCGTTCAGCCTAATTTTCTCCATTCGGATTGGTGGATTGGCATGACCAAAATTTATAATTGCCCCCGACGAACACATTGCACCAAAAGTAGCTGTTGTAACCACATCTACTTTTTCAACAATTTCTTCAGGCGAGGCATGCAAAGCCATTTTAGAAACTTCCTCAGCGGTAAGAATCACAGCTTTCCCAGATTTTAGTTTCTGGTTAATCTCTTCGTAGGTTTTTATTCGTGACATATTTTTGATTGAATTTCATTTTTACACAATAATTAATAATAGCTGAAAGCGCTTAATACCGCCAACACATACACATATTTGAGCCGTGCATATAATTAATTAAAAATAATTTGTACAGTTGTTTCTTCATGATTGTGTTCAAATTATAATTCCGTTTCCGGCCGGGTATTGGCACCTTTCTTTTTCGTAAAGTAACGAATAATTGGTTGCCAGAGTTTCTCAGAGCCCGCTCTCTCCACTCTTCTGTATAACCAAACACCCTTCGATGAAAGAATATTTGATATTGATGCAAATTTAATTGATTTTGTGAGTTTTCAAATTTTTGAAAATGAATAGGGGGCAATAAAGAAAATTCTTAAAGTTAACTATCCCCGTGGCAGAGCCAAGGTGTATTTTGCCAACTTTATTTCTGCCAAAAAACTGAAAATCGAATTTTCATTATTTCCACCCCACTGTCATCCGACAGTTGCCGCATGACATCTCCCCTGAATTTCATGGGAGAAAATATGGAACTCCGAGGCAAAGCCTCGAAAAATTCTTTTGACTAAAAACAGGATGTTCTTTAATTTTTGGAATTTTAATTATAAATTTAAGATTCTATCGAAAACCAAATTAATTCAAATCAAATGAAAAAATATGTTGTTAGTGACATCCCACGCCGCGATTTTCTGAAAATGAGTTTAAAGGGTGGATTAGTTTTCGCAGCATCTCCTGCAATTCTGTCCAGTCTTACTTCTTGTGGTTCGGAATCTGTTTCTGAAGCTACAGGGATGAGTATTGATCCTGCCATTCTTAAAAAAGTAATTGGTAAAGCATTGGAAAAAGGTGGCGATTTTGCTGATGTTTATCTTGAAAACCGTGTTTCACGACAAATTGTTATGGAAGAATCGAAATTTAAAAACGGTTTATATGGTGTTAGTCAGGGAGCCGGTGTTCGAGTAATTTCAGGAAATAAAACCGGATATGCATATTCCGACGAAATTACTGAAGAAAAACTACTCAGAGCAGCTGAAGTAGCATCGTATGTAGCTCGCAATGGATCTGCTGTTACTCCTGTTGATATTAATAAAGCAGAACGAAAATCTTATATAACGGTTGAACAGCCCCTTGCCGAAATTGCAGATTCCAGAAGGATTGAAATAATACAACGGGCCAACGATGCAGCGATGAGTTATAATCCACTTATAAAAATGGCTTCTGTTGATTATTACGATGAAATCCGGTCGAGGGTGATTGCTAATTCCGAAGGAATTTACTTACAGGATGAGAATCCGCTAATGTTCTTTATTGTACAAACAATGAGCGATAATGGAAAAGCACGCCACATGTCGCGCGAAAGATTAAGTAAACATTCAGGATTTGAAATGTTTGATAAATTCTCTCCTGAAGAAGTGGCTGAAAAAGCAGCTCGTGAAGCTGTTGCCATGTTGGATGCCGAAGCTGCACCTGCAGGAATTATGGATGTTGTGATGATGAATGGATGGGGAGGGGTACTGGTTCATGAAGCGGTAGGACATCCGCTTGAAGCTGACAATATTTCAAAAGGAATTGGAGCTTTTACCGGTAAACTTGGACAAAAAGTTGCGAGCGATGTTTTTACGATGGTTGACGATGGAACTATTCCAAATGCCAGGGGTACCATTAGTTTTGATGACGAGGGAACGCAGGCCAAACGAAATGTCCTTATCGAAAACGGTGTACTTAATGGTTACATGACCGATGTGTTAAGCGCAAAACAATTAGGTATGGAACGGACCGGTAACGGACGGAGGGAGTCGTTCCGCTATATACCGATTCCCCGAATGACAAATACATTTATCGAAAACGGTGAAAGTGAGCCAGCCGATATTCTTGCTTCAACTAAAAAGGGAATTTACGTTCAAAGCTTAAGTGGCGGAAGTGTAAATCCTGTAACCGGCGTATTTAATTTTACCTGCCGGGAAGCATATCTTGTTGAAAATGGTAAAAAAACAAAACCGGTAAAAGGAGCTACTTTAATTGGTTCGTGCCTGGATGTGATTTCCAACATCGATGCTGTTGGCAATGACCTTGATTTTGGCCCTGGTATTTGTGGAAAAGGACAGGCAGCTGAAGTTGATGCAGGGCAGCCAACAGTACGGATCAGGGGAATAAACGTTGGAGGTAGCAGAAGTTAAATGCACCAGTTTATGTAAATATCCTGTTGAATCAAATTAAAAAATAAAAAATTAAAAAATGAACTATATAAATTTAACAAATAGCCTGGTTGCAAAAGCACTGGAATTAGGTGCAAATTCTGCTGAGGTGTATCTCGAAACCGGAAGAAACCTTAGTATTCAGGTACTGAATGGAGAAATTGAGACTATTGAGGAAGCTGCTTCGGCTGGTATTGGATTCCGTGTTTTGGTGGATGGAAAAACCGGCTTTAGCCATTGTAACGATTTAAGCGACAAATCGTTGGAAGATACTTTGAAGCAAGCCATTGAATTTGCAAAACTCACTACACCCGATGAGAATAATGTTTTACCCGCGAATTCAGAAATGACTGATATTGAGGGTTTGTACGATCCCGAAATTTCTACTATTCCCATGGAAAAGAAAATTGAAATAGCATTAAAATTAGAAGAATTGGCTTTATCGGATCCACGTATTTCAAAAAGTTCAGGGGCTGGTTATAACGAAGGAGAAGAAGAAGTTTACATCGCAAACTCAAATGGACTGTCGAAAAATTATAAGTCAAATGGGTGCAGTATTGGTGTAAGTGTTGTGGCCGAAAAGGGTGAACAAAAAAATACAGGAGGAGAATATTGCTCGCGACGCTTTTTTAATGATTTGGATCCAATTGAAAAAATTGCATCGAAAGCTGCCGACGAAGCAGCAGCTCTCATCGATCCGGTAATGATCCCGACTCAAAGAGCTGCAGTAATTGTCGATTCGGGAACTGCCGGTTCAATAATTCGCGGGATTATTGGAGCATTAAATGGCGAACGTGTTCAGCAGGGAGCCAGTTTTCTGAAAGACTCGATGGATAAATCGTTTGCAAGCACCCTGTTGACTATTGTTGACGATGGGATCAGGCCAAAAGGAATGGGTAGTGCACCTTTTGATGGCGAAGGTGTTCCAACCCAAAAACGCGTTCTTGTAGAAAAAGGTGTGGTAAAAGGATTTGTTTATAATACCATTGCCGCAAATCGTGCCGGTGTTGAAAGCACGGGAAATGCCTCAAGAAGGGGTTTTACAGGCCTGCCCGGTATAGGAACACATAACTTGTATGTGGAAGCAGGTGAAAACACCCCTGAGGAAATTATTGCAGCCACAAAAAAGGGGTTGCTTGTAACACAAATTACGGGCTATGGAATCAATTCTGTTAACGGTAATTTTAGTGGCGGTGCTAGCGGATTCTGGGTTGAAGATGGCAAAAAGAAACATCCGGTAAAAGGTGTAACCATTGCAGGTACAGCCGATGAAATACTTAATGCAATTGACATGATGGGGGATGATGTGGATATGAATAAATCTTTTACGGTGCCTACTTTCAGGGTAAAAGAAATGATGATTGGTGGGTCTTAAAAACGCCGTGTAAATTGGTGAATGTATTAAAAACAGCTTACAACAATATTTTCAAACAAATTTACTTGTGTATTTTAGTGCAAAGTTGTAAACTTGCACTCCGAATTTCGATGCTAGTTTTTATGTTTAAAATCTTTAAACTCTGAACTTTGAACTCGAAACTCTTTCGGGCCTATAGCTCAGTTGGTTAGAGCACCTGACTCATAATCAGGTGGTCCCTGGTTCAAGCCCAGGTGGGCCCACAGAAAAATGAGGGAAGTTAAAATAACTTCCCTCATTTCATAAAATCCCGAAATGAGAGGGCTCACTTCATAATTCGGGTTGGTTTTGTTTTTAAGCATAAATTTTAGCAACTCTAAAAAGGAAAAATTCAATATCCACAACACCTCTTAATGCAGC